>Ga0209515_10000362_pt1 | contig 85446 bp, 95 predicted proteins | sample Subgroupgradi54m_FD_187454 | JGI IMG/M metagenome (GOLD analysis project Ga0209515, IMG submission 187454) | Subsurface groundwater microbial communities from S. Glens Falls, New York, USA - GMW60B uncontaminated upgradient, 5.4 m (SPAdes)... ...
GAATGGCGATAATAAGTATGATGTGACGCTCACGCCGGTAAAGGTCTTCCCGAAGCGGGTGGACTTGCGTGTGACGCCAAGCGGTCAGGCTGCGCCTGGCTCGGTGACCTTGCCGACGCATGTCGTGCCGAAGCGTCCTGCCTTGACTGGTCAGGCCATGAAGCCGAAGTCCACGCCGAAGACTGGTGCGCGCGCTGGTTCCTCGGCGGCGTCCGGGACGACTGGCTCGTCCAGGTCATCATCCGGCTTGGGCGCGGTAAGCGGCCGTGCGGTCGATGAGGCGCCGGAAGCGGCAGCGGATGCCACGTCAGCGGCGACTGGAGGCTTCTCCGTCGTCATGCTCGTCGTAAGCCTGCTTGTCCTGTTTTCAGTGGTAGGCCTTATCTACTACTTGTACAGCGGCAAGCAGCAATAGGCCAATCCCTCTTTTCTTTCTCTTCCTTTCCTTTTGTATCTGGCCATAAGGGACACTACGATAAACTTTATTAAGACCTTTTTTCTCCCCTGCCCTTAAGGTGGTATCTTGACTGATGGATTAAGCGAGTTGTTGACGGAAAAGGCGGTGCTCATCAATGGTGCCGGGACGGTCGGCATACGTGCAGCTGACGTACTTCTGAGCTTAGGCGTTCCTGTCTATTTCGGTAAGTATGGGGCTGAGGCCGGGGAGATTAAGACGACAGAGCTTCAGGCCCTTATCCAGCGTTATAGGGGAACCCCTGCAGGAGACCGAATCAAGGTATTTGCCGCTCCCGGGAAGGGCAGGAAAATCGAGGATAGGATACGTGACCTCCAGCAGCTTGTCGGACGATGTGATGGTCCCATCCTGGACAGTATGGATGCTGCAGAAGTTGCGCTCGCCATCGACTGCACAGATGGTATGGAGATGCGCAACCGTATGGACCTGTATGGGCCGAAAGAGATTCCTTTCGCGGTCAATGGCGGCTGCAAGGAGAAGGAGCTCATCGGCCATCGCTTCTTCGTTGGCGCGCCGCACTCTTCCGTTGCTGGCAGGGAGGAAGAGTATGTGGCGCAAAACGCGATGATCGTCTCCTGCAACTCGACCTGTGTCAGTACCGCCATCGGTCTTTTCGCTGAGACGGTCGGTGGTGCGGGGAACCTTAGCGATCTTGTCTCCAATCTCCATATATTCTATCTTCGTCGTGTAGAGGATCCTCATCGGCCGATCAGGAGGGGGAAGGGCCTCGGAACCTCGAAGATAGAGGACAAACCATCCCATATAGCTGAGCTTGAATCGCTCTATCCGCCACTGACGGGACGTATCACCACCGCTGTCAAGATCCTGCCGACACAATATTTCCATGAGGTGCGTATGACCTTTGATCTGACTGGAGCTGCTGCTAACCTTATGGATAGGCTCCGCCTCGCGTTCCTGACCTATCCACGCTGTATCCTGGTTGAAGGAGACGCGATCGACCAGAATAAAGCCCTGAATGCCATCGCTTGGGCGTATATCGATGATGGTGACATCCCCCTCCCGATCTATGCCCTCCACCAACGGAACCAGCATACCGTCTCGATATCCGCCTTGACGCCGCAGCGGGGTATCACAGCGCCGGGAACTGCGGATTACGCGCTGCTGCGTGTCTTGCCAGATCAGTTTAAGACATGGCAAGATGCTGCTGCTCATGTCAATGAGCATGCTCGCTGGAAAGGTCATCGTCTCAGCGACATCAAGGGCGGCGTACAGGATAATCTCGGAGAAAAATATAAGGCGTATGTTGAAGAGCGTGGAGAACGGCAATTCCCGATATACCGCCCTGACGCAATTGTGCCATAATCTGGTGGCGATCCTGCTTTTTTAGGTCTGATCCATTTTTCTCCACCGATGCGGTACTACTCCGCGATAGCTCATCGTTAACTTTATATAATCTGTTTATTGAAAATAAAGTAAAATGGGTGGTGATGAACTGTATCGCACGGTGCTCGAGGCGTTTACTGCGCTACGCGCTGCGGTGCCGGATGAGCATCGGAACGCGGCTCTCCGTCGGGAAGTCCAGGGGATGTGCATCCTGACTGCGCCGTTCAACGAGTCTGGTCCTTCTTTCCATTATGCTGGTGCAGATGTGCCGCACGATATCAAGATTCGCATGATGCGCCGGGTTATCATGCAATATGCGGATTTCATGCCGTACTTCACAAGGACGCGGGCGGATCGTCGTCGAGCGAAGATTGCGAGACAGGAGCATGTGCTTTTCGATGGTCTACTCGGCTACGCGCGCGAGATCAAATCGGACAGCGCCCGTACCGCTCACTTCTTCGGCGATAATCTTTATTATCTGACAGTTAAAGTTGTCCTTGATGCGGTCGTTCAGTCGCCGACAGAAGAACTGATGACTGCCTTTACCTCATCAGCATATCATATTGGGGAGCAAGCTGACGAGCTGCTCTATCAGACGTATGTCGATCGTGGTATCATGCGCGCTGGAGCTCCTGACCTTGGCAACAGGGCACTCTTGGAGGAGCACGACTTCTTCGAGCGCGTGCTGCGGAGAAATCAGGAAAGGGTGCATGGCTTATGAGCGACAGGCCGCAGACCTTCTTCCTTGACACGAATGTCGTCGTCGACAATCCTGATTCCCTCTATGAGTTAGGGAGAGATCCCCGTAGCAAGGTGGTGCTGACCGATATTGTCGTCGGTGAGCTGGACGTACTCAAGCAGAAGGATTTCGCGAGCGTCAATGCGCGGCGCGTCAGCGCAAAGCTCATGCGTCTTAGCGGGCAGGAGCACGACGACCATGAGGGTGTCATCGAGAAAGGAGATCTTATGAGGGGTGTCCATCTCGGAATCAGGATCAGGGATGCTGCGGGAGAACATTATGAGCGGGGAGGCAAGCTCATGCTGTACAGCGCGCCTCGAGGCAGGCAACCAGAGCTTCGCTTTGCGCCGAATCTCGGCCAATCAGATCTTGCCCTCATTCGCGCCTGCCTTGCCTATGCGGGAAAGCATAAAAGCGAAGATGTCATTCTCGTCACCGGCGACAAGAACCTCGTCACCACCGCCCGGGCGAATGGCCTCCGGGCTGAACATCGGGAGAACGAGAACCTTAGCACGGACAATCTCTATAACGGTTATGGGATTGTACGTGATGACGCCTTACTGGGCAAGCTGCTTGGCACGGCGACAAAGTACCAACGGGACCGGCATTTTCCTGTTTCTCAGATCGATGCCGCATGGGCGCAGGTACTGGTCGGAAACCAATACCTTGTCTTTGTGGACGATGCCACGTCCCTTGCTATCGAGGACGGGAAGCGGATGGGCACGGAACGTATGTTCCGTTACGATCCTGTCGCGCGGGAGCTTCGCGGCATCTCGTACACCTTCCAGCACCCGATGGAAGGCGTGCGGCCGCAGAACATGGAGCAGACGCTCGCCCTCGATGCCTTGCTTTCTGACGAGATCAGGCTGAACGTCCTGCTCGGCATAGCCGGCGGCGGCAAGACGTACCTCGCTCTTGCTGTCGCGCTCTACAAGACGCTCGAGAATCGCCGGAGCAATCCGGAGGCGAAGATCTATCTCACCAAGCGAGATGTCACTATCGGCGGAGAGGATTATGGTTTCCTTCCCGGCGAGCTGGAAAGCAAGGTCATCAACCAATACCATGCCATCGCCATGAATTGGCAGAAGCTGGTCATGCTGATGGGAAGACGCAGCATGACACTCGGCTTAACGCTCCGCGAAGCCATGAGCGGGCAAAATCCGATCATCGAGATCATCCCCTTCGGCTTCCTGCGCGGTGTCACCTTCGGTCCGCGTGATATCCTTATCGTCGAGGAGATCCAGAACATCGAGCCGCGGGGCATGAAGCCGATCCTCACGCGCGTCGGCGGTGGAGAGGTGTACTGCACCGGTGACATCTACCAGCCGGACAATGTCCATGTGCGTGTGGACTACAACGGTGCGAACTATACCATCGATCGCATCGTGAAAACCAGAGAGCCGCGCATGCAGTGTCTGCTGAGCGCGATCACGATGACGCACTGCGAGCGCAGCGAATTCGCCGAATGGGCGGCGAGACATCTATAATCTTTCAGTCAAGAATAGGATATCTTACTTCTCGTCCTTTCCCTTTCGCTCCTTCATCTTCTCCTTCACCGCCCTCTCCGACACGATCGCGCTGTTCCCTGAGGGGTCCTCGATGATGATCTTCAGGCTTTCCTGCCCCCACATGACACGCTGGAGCTTCTTCAGCATGTTCTTGGCCTTCTGTTGGGCTTCCTCGTCCTCGTCATCTTTTTCCAGGTGCTCGATCTGGTTCTTGACGCGGTTCAGGATGCCCTCGATATTCGTCACATACCCATTGGACGCAGGTCCTGGTGTCACCGTGGTGATATGGGGGATCTTTATCGTCGCGTTGGAGCTCTTCACGACGCGCACCTTGAGGTCCTCTTCTGAGGAGATTTCGAAGGTGTACTTGCACGGCTCGCGCTGCTCGACGCTCTCCACATCCGCCTTGTGATACTTGCAGTTGGAGCAGGACATCGAGAAGATGTAGATCTTGCCGAAGTACGGCACTTCGGTCTCCTTTTCCATGAGTACGAGGTTGTTGGTGTGACAGAAAGCGCATGGCTGGCCATTGAGGATGTCTGGCGCTCCCTCTGCCGCGCCTTCTTGCTTGTCGTTGCCCTCGCTCATGGAGCTTCGCTTGTTGCAGGGGTATTTAAGTTTTTTGAATAATCCTCACTGGATGCCCCTTGCCACTTCTTATTGAAAATTGCGCCAGGTCTGCAACCCCTTTAGGGCGCATTTTCAATCCCGAAAATCCGGCTCGTCAGAGCGAGGGGCGTAAAACACGGGCTTTGGTCCATGGATAGCTCCAAGCGGCGGATTTTCGTTATGTCTCGATTTCTTTTTTCTCCCCCTCACCTTCCGAGGGGGAGAAAAAAGAAATCGGCAGTAGAATGGATAAATGAGAATGGCAGCCGGCCAAACGTGTCAATGCGGCGGGTACATCAGGATTGTAAGACGACGTCGGGTGAAGAAACGAAAGAAGATGATAAAAGGTGATGGCCTAGTACTCTTCCATCGCTTCCATCTGCTGCTGGTGCCTCGATACCTTTGGCACCTTCGGTTCGCGGTGGATCTTCGCGAAGCTCGGGCAGATGCAGAGCCAGTCCTCGCCGAAGCCGGCGATGTCGCCCTCGATGGCATCGGAGGTCTTCTTGAGCCGGTTGATGGCCCGCTTCAACTCCATGAGATCCTGGTCCTTCAATGGCTTGATGTTGATGAGCGCGATGGTATAGCCTTCGCGGAGAGAGTCAAGGATGAGCTTGGTGTCCTGGAAGTCCTCCAGCACAAACGGCCGGACGACGACCTTGTTGTGGCCATGCTCCTGATCCGTGGCGAGTTCCACATAGCCCTCTTCTCCATCTTCCGGCACATCGAAATCAGAAGACGATCCTCGCATCTTTTCCTTGAGTTTCATAAAAAACGATTTCATGGTCAGTGAACCCCTCTCCGTTTTTTCTCAACCGCTTTCCGACGGTGTTTAACCGCGTTATTATGGAAAAATAGGTGCTTACCAACTATATAAATCTTTCGTTTCATCCGTCTGGAGTCATAAAAACATCTCGGTTGACCTACTTTCGAGTAGCTGTTTCTTCACTAAACGATGGTTTTTCATGATTTTGTGTATCGTCCCAAGCAGCGGCTCTGTCCTGAATGAAGCCGGCGCCGTCTTTTTCGCGCCAGCGCGCTCCGTAGGATTCTCTGCAATAACCTGAGCCGTGCTGTCGGCCTTCCCCTCCCATGAGGAAGGCCGGCAGCATGGCGAGGCGGCGACTCAGGCTGGCGTTCGACGGCGCCGGCCGAGCGAAAGCGAGATTCAGGACAGAGCCGCAAGCAGCACAATATTTATAAACACTTCACGCCTCCAAAGCGTTATGGGACGAATCAAGACCACCTTGGTAAAGCGGACGACTGAAGAGCTGCTCGAAAAGCATAACGGCGAGTTTTCCACGGACTTCAATATGAATAAGACAAAAGTGTCCATGTTCATGCGTGCGCCGTCAAAGAAGATCCGCAACACCATCGCCGGGTATGTCACGAGAAACAAGAGACAGCAGCAGGCTGAAGCAGTCGCGTAAGGCTCTCGCTCATCTTCGCATTGCTCATTTTTACCGTTCTGTGTTGACCCAAGACAGCAGCGCAGGCGAGGCGACGATGCCTCAGGGGTGGCCATGATGGAAGAGAGTTCTATCCTGATCGGCGACAAGCCGTTCATGAATTACGTCACCGGAGTTGTCATGCAGTTCACGACCAAGAACGCTTCTCAAGTGACCATCAAGGCGCGGGGCAAGTTCATCTCGCGCGCCGTGGATGTCGCCGAGGTGACGTCGAAGCGTTTTCTTGACAGCAATGTGGCCGTGCAGGGCATCATCATCGGCTCCGAGGAGTTCCAGACCCCTGAAGGCAAGCCCATCCGCGTGAGCACGATCGAGATCACCCTGACGAAGCAGCGGGAGATGCTCACCGGAATGCGGGAAGAGTAAGATCGTCGAGGAGTTCGAAGGAACGCTCGACAATTTCTATCGCAGCGGGACGTTTTCGCGGATTTGGAGCGAGGCAATCCTGTGCTAGTGCATATAACCCGTCAGGAATGCCGTTTTTTGCCAATGCCAGCAGGATACGCTCGTCACTCTGTCCGAGCAGGCGCTCGACCTTCTTGCTGTTTCCCTCTTGCATCTCGAAGACGATGGTTGCGATGGTCTTGCCGAGGGAATAGGTATCAACGGTCGGCGTGATGCCGTGCCGCATCATCTCTTCACGGGCGGGGCGATACGTCGGCGTTCCCCAATTATCGTCAGCTCGCGGTCGATAGTCCGGATTTGCGTTTGTGGCCAGATTGAAATCGATAATCCGGAAGATGACCTCTTCGCCTTCCTCCCGGCCGCAGGTATTGCTTGGTTTCACGTCCCGATGGACAATGCCTCGCTCGTGAAGATGGGATAATCCGCTTGCGATGTCGATAAGGTATTTGGCAAAGCGGACATAGGAATTGTCTTCGCAGACATATCGATAGCTGACGGGTAGGTGTTCAAGGGCGAGGCCAACCCATTTCGTGTAGCCGTCTCCATGGAGGCGGACGATATTCCCATGGCGGAGATGACGGAGTACCGCCGCCTCACGTTCGAGCCAGGTGAAGGGACTCGGGGGATTGAGCGTTGCCATGTCCGGATCATCGATTTTCAACGCCAGATCACCACCCGTGCGCTGGTTACGGGCATGAAAGACATACGCCATGCCACCTCTCTCAATAAGGTCAATTACCTGATATTGACCTAGAATGTCGCCAGCTTTTGGGAGCGTCGACGCTATCACGGCGTCATCGAGAGAGCGCTCTGGCACTTGCTGGAGTATGTCTGTTGTCAACACAATCACCTAACCTATTTCTGACCGGCGGGCACCTATTTAAATGCTTTTTGGTCGCAATTGAGCCTAACTGGTGTTAGGTTTTCGCCTGAAAGGCGACGAGAAGGACTGGAAAGCCAGACGAAGAGTAAAATGAGCCGCCAAACCGAAAAGTTTATATATGTGTTAACACATAATTATGTGTGGTGAGAGTATGGGAAACATGACCCTGTCCATTCCAGATGAAGTCCAGAAAGAGATGAAGCACTTCTCCGAAATCAAGTGGAGCGAAGTAGCCAGGAAAGCTATCCAAGAACGCCTTGAGACACTGCAGCTGGCTGAAAAGCTTGCCAAGAAGAGCAAGCTCTCGGCAAAAGATGTCGAGGATTTCAGCAGGAAGATAACCGCATCTGCAACAAAGAGGTTCCTGGATGCACATCGTTCTTGACACGAATATCCTCTTTTCTGCGTTGATTAAGGATTCAACAACACGGAAGTTGATCCTTGAATACGAAGGAATCTTCTTATTTCCTGAATATATTTTTGAGGAAGCAGAGAAGCATAAAGACGAGATATTCCGCAAATCGGAGATGAGTACTGATGAATTCAACAAGCTTCTCGCTTTGATTCTGAGAAAAGTCACTATTGTCCCCTATGACGTGCTTGAACCATACCGTCAAGAAGCATATGAACTCATGAAAAACATCGATGTCAATGACACACTCTTTGTTGCCTGCGCATTGGCATATGAAGGAAGCATCATCTGGTCGAATGATTCTCAATTAAAGAAACAATCACGGATAAAGGTCATCAACACAGCAGAAGCTATAGGGCTTCTGTAAAGGCGGCTCATTTTTATTGAATATACCCGTGTTAGACTCGTTTTGGATTGTCGAGTGATTCTCATTGAAGGCGAGAGAGCATCGTGACAATCCCAAAACCGAAAAGTTTAAGCCGAACCGACAAGATGAGGCAACTAATCGACCATAACCTTATTAAAGAAGCGAGGGAATATGCGCCCCAAGGGCCTGTAGTCTAGCCTGGATAGGACGGCGGGCTTCGGACCCGTAAACCCCGGTTCGAATCCGGGCAGGCTCGTTCCCCAAGGTTGATGACGAGCACTTCGCTAGTGTCTGGCTTGCCAGGCAGGAAGAGAGTTAGCCGAGACCTTGGGGGCTTTACACTCATGGTAGCGACAAACCGCATCCGGCTGATCTGCGTCGGCAAGGTGAAAGAGGCATATCTGCGCGACGGCATCGCGGATTTCTCGAGACGGCTTTCTCCCTATACAAAACTTGAGGTTGTAGAGATCAAAGACCTCGGGATGGACCGGGAAGCGGAGAAGATCATCGCGCATCTTCGTCCTGACGATCACACCATCGCCTTGTGCGTTGAGGGCAAGCCGTATGCATCTATGGAGCTGGCGAAGCTGATAACCGATGCCACGATGCGCATGCAGAACATCACCTTCATCATCGGCGGCGCGGATGGCCTTTCCTCAAGGGTGGCGGGGAAGGCGCATCTGAAGCTCAGCCTGTCGCCGATGACCTTCACGCACGAGATGTGCAGGCTGTTCCTGCTGGAGCAGGTGTATCGGGCGTTCACGATCATCAAGGGGAGGCCGTATCACAGATAGTCATGTACTTTTGATGATTATTTGAAAAAAGATTCATCATGGTGAAAATTCCTCTTCACTTCAGGCGAGAGGAATTTTCAGCCGCTTCTCTGGCATATCTGGCGCTTCCCGTTTCCGTTTTCCTGCTCTCCTCATAAGTGTGGAGAGCAGGAAAACGGAAACGGAGCATAACATTTTAATAATCCAGTTATTCTGTTCTCTTCATGGACCGTCCCTGTGTTGGCGTTGGCGTGATCGTAAAGAAGGATGACAAGATCCTCCTGCTCAAGCGCAGCGGCGCGCATGGTGAAGGGACATGGTCGTTGCCAGGCGGGCATCCAGGCATCGCTATAACAGACATTCAGATCATCGGCTTCACGAACGATCCTATGAAAGAGTATGGGAAGCATTACATCACTCTCTATGTCGAGTCTGCCCATGCCAGCGGTGAAGCAAGGATCATAGAACCGGAGAAATGCGTCCAGATGGGATGGTTCTCACTCGATGCCCTTCCCGAACCGCTCTTCCCGCCATTCAGGAATTTCGTGGAGAACAAGCCCTATCCGCGGCGGAATATTTAAATATCCGACCCCTTCTTGCAGGCAGTATGGCCAAACCTGACCAGAAGGCACCACGACCGCAGCACCAGCAGGCCAGACCGCAACCAAAAGCGCCAGCTATGGCTCCGAAGGCCCCAGACAAGAGCAAAGAAAACCCCCTCGGCATCACGACCAAGAAGGCCGAGGACATGCCGGAATGGTTCGCCCAGGTCGTGCTAAAGGCAGAGCTCGCTGAATACTCGCAGGTCAAGGGCTGCATGATCATCCGTCCGAATGGCTATGCCCTTTGGGAGAATATCCAGGCCTATTTCAACAACCGGATAAAGGCTATCGGGGTCAGGAATGCTTACTTCCCGCTGTTCATCCCGGAGTCATTCTTCAAGAAAGAAGCTTCCCATGCCGCCGGCTTCAAGCCGGAAGTCGCGTGGATAGCGAACACGATGGACGGCGGCGAGCGCCTTGCGGTCAGGCCGACATCAGAGGCCATGATCTGCGATTCCTTCTCCCGCTGGGTGCGGAGTCATCGCGACTTGCCCTTGCGCATCAACCAATGGTGCAATGTCGTGCGATGGGAGACAGAAGCGACCAAACTGTTCCTGCGCTCGCGCGAGTTCCTCTGGCAGGAAGGGCATTGTGTCTACGCGACGCGAGAAGAAGCAGAACGCGAGACCATGCTCATGCTTGAGGAGTACGCCAAGCTCTGCGAAAGCCTTCTTGCCCTTCCGGTGATCATGGGCAAGAAGACCGAGAAGGAGACCTTTGCCGGCGCCGTGTACTCTACCGCCATCGAGTCCTTCATGCCAGACGGCAAGGCCCTGCAATGCGGGACATCGCATTATCTCGGCGAGAACTTCGCGAAGTCATTCGATATCAAGTTCATGGGCAAGGATGAAGAGGAGCATTACGCGCACACGACGTCATGGGGCATCTCCACCAGGCTTATCGGCGCCATGGTGATGATGCACAGCGATGATAAAGGCCTTGTGCTGCCGCCGAGGGTCGCGCCGACGCAGGCGGTGATCGTGCCTATCGTCCTCGGCGATGCCGCGAAAGTGCTCGAGCGGGCGAGGAACGTGGCGGGCATGCTGAAAGAGAAGGATATCGTGCTTGATGATCGCGATGAGTACACGCCCGGCTGGAAATACGCGGACTGGGAGATGCGTGGCGTGCCCGTGCGCATCGAGATCGGTCCGAGAGATGTCGAGAAAGATCAGGTTGTCCTTGCGCGTCGCGATACCGGAGAAAAGCAGTTCGTGAAGACTGCCGACGTGAAGGTTGCCCTGGACAAGCTGCTTGAGGACATCCAGCAGAACCTGTACAAGCGCGCCAAGGCGTTCATGGACGCCCATCTGACCAAGGTCACGGACTGGAGCAATCTCATGACGACTATCGCCAACAAGCATATGGCGCTCGCGCAATGGTGCGGCGAGCGTTCCTGCGAAGAGGAGATCAAGACGAAGACAGAAGGCGTGAATTCCCGGTGCATCCCCTTCGACCAGCCGAAGATCACCGGCAACTGCGTACACTGCGGCAAGAAGGCGACGGTGTGGGTGCTGTTGAGCAGGGCGTATTGAGGTTTCATTCTGTTTTTTCTTAATTTTCGTCGGAAATCTTCCGGAAATTTTGGGGAAAGGCATATTAAGGGCAATCTTCGCTCCGACGTGAATGGAAAAGAAGTACTATCTTGACACATCGATATGGATCGATGCATATCATGATCGGCGAGGTTACGCTGGTGAACCGCTGGGTTACTTTGCGGAGAAACTGCTCCTGTCCATAAGAAAAAAGGGTGATGCTCTCGTCATCTCTGATATCCTGATAAAAGAGCTGGAGAGAAGGTATTCCATGGCGGAGATAAATGGGATGATAAAACCGTTTGAAGATCTTCTCATCAAATCCATCTCAACGACAGCGCAAAAGGATGAAGCGAAACAGCTCGCGCGCGAAAGAAACGTGCCGTTCGGCGACGCTTTGCATGCGATCATTGCTCGAGATAACGGTTTCACCCTCATAACAAGAGATAACGATTTCCGGAGATTAACAGATATCACGCCGTATTACAAACCAGAAGAAGTTATATAGTCCATCCTCTTTCTTTTGCTAATTCTTTAATGCCTTCTTCTCTCATTCGTTCATACTCTTCATCGGTTATCTTTCGCTTTGCGCTTCCACGAAGCTTGCGTATCGCTTCTAGCGCTTCTTGTAACTCCTTTTCCGTCATCTTTTTTCGATGTGTCCTTTTGATAGGGATCTGATCTATGATACTTTTCTCTTTTTTGATGAGTGTAGTGGTTTCCTGAGCCATAGGTCTTTCCTACCCTTTACAAATATATAAACCTTTCCTTTCATTTTCGAAAAGTTTTCGATAACAACAATCTTTTTAAACTCCCTGCTATTCAATACTCCCATGACCAAACCATTTGGCAGCTACCCATTTGTCGATGTCGTCTCTGTCACGAGGCTGTCCCTTCCGCAATACATCGGCGATCCGCAGAGCGCGACGCTCCTGCCGGAGCACGCTATAGCCGGACGTCCGGATAAACCAATCCCTCCTCCATCCTGGGCATGATCCGCGCCAATGAGGGAAAGCCGATCAGCCATGATGGAAATGTTTATTCCTTATCCGCTAATGTGGGCGTTCCTGATAAAACAGTACGTTGGTATGAACGCAGGCGCGATATAACGAGTTCTGTCCAAGCGGCAGTGCAGGATGAGGGTGTCCAGCAGTATCTCGGCACGCTCGATGGTCTTGTCAGGCAGAGCGTTCCTGTCTCTCGCGTTCTTCCCGCATTGCAACGGCGCTATGAGCTCTTCGTCATCCCTGTTGAAGATTATCACCTTGCCTTTATCGACCAAGAGACCGCAAAGGGAGCGAATAGGTGTACTAATGTTTGGTTGTATATGGTGCCTCTACGAAGTCTTGGAATGGCAGCAACCGAATTGTGGGGGTTAACCGATGATCGAATATGGATCCCATCTAGTGTGATACCGCTTGCCACGATAGAGTATCATGGAGTAAATCGGTTCCAATGGGGCTTGCGGAATGCTAGAGCCATTGTTGAGCATGTGACGCGATAATACGGATTATTACAAACCCGAAGAAGTTATATAGTCCATCCCCTCTCTCTTTCTAATTCTTCGAATGCCTCTTTCCTTATACGTTCATACTCTTCTTCACTGATCTTCCTTTTTGCAATACCTTTAAACTTACCTATCTCTGCCATCGCTTCTCTCACCTTTTTTTCATCGACGCCTTTTCTGACCATTTTTTTGATAAATTTTTCATTAGTGTCCTCACTTTCTTTTTTGATGATGACTGTAGTTTCCTGAACCATAGGTCTTTCCTACCCTTTACGAATATATAAACCTTTTCCTTTAATATCGTAAAGTTTACGAACTCGCCTGCCCCCACATGAAATAGAAATACTGCCGATAGCTCTCCGCCACCGCCTTGTTCTTGATGAAGAAGGCCATCGGTGTCTCTTCCGCGACGCCGATGAGCACCATATCCTTGTAGGTGGAGATCCATGAAGGCGTCACGATCCGTTCCGGCATAAAACGGATCTGGACCGGTTTGTATTTCAGCTTCAGCTTTCCGAACGTCCGATTGTTCTCGTTGAACAGCAATTTTGCCGGTATCCGCATCTTCGCCCGCCGTTCATGGAAATAATTGAAGAAATCATCGAGTTTCTTGTGCAGCTGCCGCGATGCGCCGACCATGAGATATTCACCGTTGGCACCGGTTTTCATCTCCTTGAAATAATTCTCCTGCGCCGCCTGGATGCCGCGCCAGCCTTCATAGACAAAGGCGCCTTGCTCGAGCGGCTTCTCCATCTTCATAGTCTGAAGCTGTTCGACAATCGCTTTAGCTCTCAATTCCTTATTCTTGATGATCTCCAGCAGCTGTTTCGGGCTTTCTGCCTCGAAGCGTTTCCGGTTGCGCTGGAGCGAGTAATTCACGAGCCCCAGCTTCAGCAGCTTCTCGAGCGTATCGTAGACGATGACCCGGTACAGGCCAGAACGCTTGATGATGGGGCCGGTTGTCGAGGGGCCGAGCTCGAGCAGGGCGAGGTACACCTTCGCCTCATTCCCGCTCAGGCCGAGCTCTTGCAGTTCTTCTGGATGCATGAGAAGGACTGCAGGCGCTTGCCCTATATAAACCTTTCTTTGTTATAAACTTTTTTATAACAGAAGTTTAAAAGCGCTTGCCGGTCATCTGCCTCTACAATCGGGTGGCAAATGACACAAGCGACGGATAGACATGACCTTCGGGAACTGGAAGCGTTCTGGAAAGCGCAGCTGCAGCCTTGCTTCCCGGAGAGAGCGCTTGAAGCGCAGGTCGCCCTGATCGATGGGACATCGGCGAGATATGTCAATCTCGACAACGCGGCCACGACCAAGCCGTTCCAAGCAGTCAAGGAGCGTGTCGATGAGGTTCTCGATAGTTATGGCAGTGTCCATCGGGGCGCCGGCCAGCATTCCCGATGCACGACCGATGCCTATGAGCGCGCGCGGCGACATATAGGGGAATTCGTCGGTGCCTCCGAGAAAGAGTATGTCATCTTCACCAAAAACACGACTGAATCTGTCAATCAGGCGGCCGCCTTGCTCGCCGCTGAACCAGGCAAGGTGCTGGTCTCGGATATCGAACATTCCTCAAATCTGCTGCCATGGATGAAACATGGCGAGATCGTCCAATACCGGACAGACAGGCAGGGCATTGTCGCTATTGGTGATATCGAACGGATATTGAAAGAGCACGACGGAAAAACAGGGCAAGAGCGGATAAAACTGCTCGCCATCACCGGCTCCTCGAACGTCACCGGCTACAAGCCGCCGATCTATGATATCGCGGCGCTCGTGCACCAACATGGTGCGCGGATTTTTGTGGATGCGTGCCAGCTCGTGCCGCACGAGAAGGTGGACATGCTTCCCGATGATGATCCACGGCATCTCGACTTTCTCGCGTTTTCCGGCCACAAGATATACGCTCCGTATGGCGCCGGCGTCCTTGTCGGGCCAAAGGCATTTTTCGACAAGGTCGATCCGTATCAGATTGGCGGCGGCAACCTACCGTATATCACCCACGACCTGCAGATCAAACGTTTTCACAACGAGCGCGCCCATGATCCAGGCTCGCCGAATGCCATCGGCGTGATTGCCATTGATGAATCTATTCGTCAGCTTGAAGCCATCGGCCTCGAGCAGGTGCATAGCTATGAATCGGCGCTAGTCACCGCCGCTTTCGATCGTCTGTCCGCCATTAAGCAGGTAAGGATCCATATCGACAAGCCATACAGTACAGTCATCCCTTTTTCTATTCCGGGCAAGCCGCCAGAGCTTGTCGCAGAGATGCTTAGTCAAGAATACGGTATCGGCGTGCGAGCAGGATCCTTCTGCACCTATGAACTGCTACGAAAATTATTGGAGACGACCTCTACCGCTGATGGCATCATCGCCGATGGTGTTGATGCCGGCATAACCCTTGCCATCCCTCGTATTGTCCGCGCAAGCTTCTCCATCTCCAATCGGCCAGAGGATGCCATTCGCTTCGTCGATGCCGTGGAGGAGATCACGAAAAAACGTTTTGTGGATTACCGCTCCCATTATGCTATGGATGACCAGACCGGAGAATGGTCAGCAAGAGGATAGTCCGCAAGAGATCAGTTGCTATACGCAGCGGCGAATTCCGGCATGCGCTGGTATGGCCCGCTACCGCACAGGAGGCGTTCCGCTTGGATGACGCATCGCCGCAGCTCGAGCGATTTTCTGATCCCATCTATCGGCTGGTCATCTGCCATCAGCTGATTTACCCGCGCTGCAAGGCTGTCTATGCGGTGCACGTGGTCAAGGTCAAGATTAACGAGTATCCTCTCACGGAGCTCGTATTGAAAGGCATCAAGAAATGGAGGTATAGGTCTGAATTCTGTCTCTAGCGATGCTATGCAGCGTGCCAGCGGCATGGCGTAGAATGCCTCCAATCCTGGATTTTTCCATATACACATCTCTATTTCCAGATACTCAGCCAGATCGCTGGCCAATGGCTCCCAATAACCCCACATCTCGCGGATGCTTGGTTGGTACGAGGCATTAGTGTCCATGCCTGCCGGAGAAATAGAGGAGATTATAAAGGTAGTCCGATCCGGTTGGCATCTCTCCTCAGGAGATAAGGAGAGATGCCAACCGGATTGAGCTTCTCCGGCAAAAAGCTTTTAAATACCCCTTTCTCCAGCCTCTCTATGGCACTCAAAGTCGCTCATATCCATGCTGAATCTGACCTGGACATCCTGCCCATAGTCAAGAAGGCCCTGCCGCAGCTTTCTGATGAGGTGGCTGTCGTGACTACGATCCAGCACAAGCCGCGTCTCGTGGAGGTCAAGGCCTTCCTTGAATCCAAGGGCAAGACAGTCACGATCTACGGCCATATCTTGGGATGCTCAGTGCCGAGGATGCCGCAGAAGACCATACTCTACATCGGCATGGGCGAGTTCCATCCGAAAGGCATCGCGCTGAAAGGCCAGGAGGTCGTGTGCGCGAATCCCCTGACGATGGAGGTATTCAGGCTTGCGCCGAAGGACATGGAGCAGGTATTCCGGCGGCGAAAGGCGGCCTATGTCAAGTTCCTCCACGCGGAGACAGTGGGTGTCATCCTCACGGTCAAGACCGGGCAGAAGACGGTGCAGGAAAGCGTGAAAAATATCCTCGGCATACAAAAAAAATATCCAGAGAAACAATTCTACTTCTTCGCCTGCGACACGCTCAATTTCCCTGACCTCGAGAACTTCCCGTTCGTCGAGGTATGGGTCAATACCATGTGCCCGCGCATCGGGCAGGATGACACTGTGCGTTGGGAGAAGCCATTGCTGAACATCGAAGACATAAGAGGTGACCATGATGAAAAAGAAGGATTCCTGCAGGTCGTATCGTAGTCCGTCGGTCGTGCTGTTCGCGCTGTTCGTGCTCTTGTGCATCGTCACGTTCATCGATTATGCGCGGGATCAGCGCGGCACCGGCAGCCAGACCAATCTTTCCCCCGTCACCATCCGTACTACGACCGGCACGGTCGATGTCTCTGTCGAGTTGGCCTTGACCGAGCCGGAATGGAAGACCGGGCTCATGAACCGGACATGGCTCGACGCCGATGAGGGCATGCTCTTCGTGTTCCCTGTCGAAGGCCTTACTACTTTCTGGATGCGATACACCAAGATTCCGCTCGACATCATCTTCGTCCGCGACGATGGATCCATCAATAAGATCGTCGAGGATGCGCAGCCATGCACGGCCGACCCGTGCGAGCTCTTCTATTCAGAGATTCCGGTGCGGTACGTCCTTGAGGTCAATAGCGGCTTCGCGAAAAAATATGGCATAGCGGTCGGCGACAGGATCGAGCCGCACCTCTCCTAAAAACGCCATGGCCATCGCTGAAAAAAAGAGGATTGTCATCCTCGGCTGCGGCTTCGGCGGCCTGGAGACGGCAAGATATCTCCATGCGTATTGCGGCAAGCTCGTGGAGATGACCGTCATCGACCAGCATGAGTTCTTCACCTTTGTCCCGTCCCTCTATAAAGTGGCGGCAGGGACAGAGGACGAGCAGAACATCGTCTTCCCGCTCGGGCCGGTGCTGAAGCGGCGCGGCATCACCTTCCTCAAGGATGTCGTCGAGGCCATCGACCGCAGGAAGAAGATGGTCAAGCTCGCTTATGGTCAGCTGCTTTCGTATGACTATCTTGTCGTCGCGCTCGGCAGCGCCACGAACTACTTCGGCATCCCTGGCGCGCAGGAGAACTCGCTCGAGCTGAAATCCCTTGAGGACGCGGTCCGGATCCGTGGGGCGATCAGCGATGCTGTCCTCGCTCTCACCCGGCCAGCGAAAGAACAGGTACTCTTGCGCATCGTCGTCATGGGCGGCGGCCTGTCTGGCGTTGAGACCGTGTGCGAGCTGCGCGAGTATGCGCGAAAGCTCTGCCGGGAATACGGCCTTGATTACGGCCTCGTCTCCCTGTCCATCGTCGAGCGCATGCCGCATCTTCTCAACAATTTCGGCGAGAAGGTCTATGCGCCGGTTGAGCGGCGGATGCGGCGGCTTGGCATCCAGATAGTGACGGGCATCACCGTGAGCAAGGTCGAGAAAGGCAAGCTCATCACCGGCGGGAAGACGATCCCCTTTGACACCCTCATCTGGGTCGGTGGCATCCAGCCGCACGAGGTCACAGAAAGCTCGGAGGGATTGGCGTGCGGCCTGAAAGGCATCAACGTGAACCCGCAGCTCCAGTTCTTCAACGATCCCGCCATCTTCGGCGTCGGGGACAATATCGTGTGCGACGGTATTGTGCGAACAGCACAGAACGCCATGCTCGAAGGCAAGCACGTGGCACGGAATATCTGCCGCATGATCGCTGGAAAACCATTGCTGGAATACAAGAAACGGCCGCTGCCTCTCCTCATCGCATTAGGGAGAGGCCATGGCCTGTTCGCGCACAAGGGTATCGTGTTGCGAGGATGGCTGGCGAGCGTACTCAAGAAGCTGGTGGAGTGGCATCATGTGTGGAGCAGGAAGAAGTAGGACACCGGGGGTGGGAGTTTCGCCCCAACGACAGAGTTTCGAACCCACACGGAGTTGGTCAACTCCATCCCGCCTTCAACGGGAGGCCATCCCGGATTAGGCGACCCCGGCATAGGAAATTATATAAACTCAAGCGTTTTCATGGCGTTGTTGGTCAACTCTATCCGTGCTCAACGGGGCGCCATGCCGCTTAGGCGGCCTTTCTTTTTTTCTTAGAAAAGTATAGGGTATCGCTTCATATACCTCACGCACACTTGTCCAGTGTGTGGTGAGATCCCATCACGTCTTCTTCTCCCGTCCTTTGTAGAGAAGAAGACGTAATGAAAAATTTGCGAATGTCCAGTGGATTTTTCGAAATTATTTCAATCGCGTAAATCCATCAAAATGCGCTCGCGTGTCGTCGGAAGAGAAGACCTCAACCACTCTGTACTTCCCTCTTGTCCACACCTTCCCCTCGTGCAGGAAATGCGTGGTCTCGAGCATGACTACGCTCGCTATCGGTCGTGACAGTCTCCCGCTGCCTTTCGTCTCGACGAGAGGGACTTCCTCACCGAACCAATAATTTCTCTGGCCTCCTTTTAGGAATTCATAAACAGTATCCTGCTCAAGGTGTTCAGGGAGGCATTCTTCCTTTTTTCGTCTGCCTTCCGTATGCTCGCTGACATGCCGCAAGGCAAGCTCCGGATTGTATTCTGTCTTGATGCCCATCATTTCACCCGAACAGGCTCGCCAGCCAGTTTCTCGTCGTCGCGAACCAGAGCTTCATCTGCTGCTGCGAGTCCGGCCTGTTCAGGGCGATTGTGAAGAGCTTGGCGGTCTCGTACTTCTTTCCGCGATCGTCCTGCCATGTTGTATGGACGACAAAATTGTTCTCCAGGCCGACAAGATCGTCGCCGGCAGCGGACACATCATACGGCTGCACGCCGTCAAGGCTGTCCAGAGAGAATTCCGCCTCGCCGGCGCCGAGCTCAAGCGTCGTGCGCACATCCTTCGGGCTCGAGCGGGAGAGCTTGCGCAGCGTGAAGCGCACATGGAACTGGTCATCGAACGAGACATTCGCCGGGTAGCTGAGGTCTGCTATCTCCAGCTGGGGGATGTCATCGACCTGCAGGCTCACGATGCGGCGCTCGTCGATGTCCTGATCGTGCGCCGTGACGATGATATCGTCGATAGCGGCGGTCCGGATAGGCCGCTCAATATCCAGCCGCTTGCGCTGCGCGATACCGATATCTTCCGTCTCGCAGACGCCGTCGACACAGAGCCGGATGTCGTGGAACAGCGTGTTGCCGGTATTGATGAACTCGCAGGTTATCTGCGCTTTCTCGCCAGGGTAATAGTTTTCCTTGTCCGTCACACACTGGATGTCCAGGCCGCGCGCTATCGTCTTCGGGCTTTCTGTCTGTCGCGCGCGCAGCTCATCACGCGCCTTCTCTGACGAGACCACGACACCATCACGGGTGGCGCGGAACTGCTTGGTGTCCGAGACGTTTCCGAGCGTATACGCGATGATGGGGAAGGTGTACTGGTAGCCGTCCTGTAGGTTGTCATCCACCTTCACGATCCAGAACAGCTTCCGCGCCTCATTCGGCCGGAGCAGGAGGTGCTGCCGGTTGCCGTCGAGCACGGTCAGCCGTGTCGTCTTGGCCAAGGTCACATCGATGGATTGGTAATAGCCTGCCAGATTCTGCACCGTGGCTTCGACCAGGTTGGAGGAGCCGAAGCCGACATTGTCCTTGAGCAGCTCGACGTCGATGTCCACGCGGGGGATGAGCTCGTCGCCATATTCCTGGACGCGCACGTCTGTCTGGAAGGGAAGGACATCCACATCCGTGTTCCGCGCCCGCCAGACGAACTTGGTCGAGATCTTGCCCGCGTCAGCGGAGTATTTGGCTACGATGTGCGTCGGATCCACATAGCCGTACTCGCCGTATGTCACATCATACGGCACCCAGCCGCGACCAGGGAAGTACACCTCTGCCCAGCCGTGCGGGCCCCATTTCTGGTCGAACTGCGGCGAGTTCGTGTACGAGATGCCGGCCACGAACCGCGCAGGGATGCCCAGGCTGCGCAGCATGGAGATGAACAGGGAAGTGAGCTCATCGCACACGCCTTCCTTGTTGCGCAGCACCCAGCTCGCCTTCTGCGACGCCTCGATGGTGACGGTCGTGAGATTGTACTGGATATTCTGCGTGACCCATGCCGCTATCTTATCGACGACGACCACGAGGTCATCCTCCCCTTCTGCAAGGGATGACGCGAGGGAAGAGATGTCGTCATTGATGTCGATGATCTTCGTCGCCTGCGTGAAGGGCCTGATGTTGCTCGGCAGGTTCGCGAGCGGGAAAGGGACCTTGCCGGTTATCCGCGGCGGGTCATTGGTGACCTTGACGCGGGAATCCATGATGAGCGCGAGGTCGCTCCCTATCGGCGGCTTGTTCCATTCGAATGCCAAGCCATCGTCCGTCTCCCTCGGTTCTGGACGGAAGTCCTTCTTGAGGATCTGCTGCTCCGTCGTCTCGCGAGGGTAGAAGTCCAGTGTCGCGCTGACCGATTCAACATAGCTGTTGTCCGCTATGGCCTGGAGATCCATGCCGGCGCGCATGCGCGTGTCGAGGATGAGATAGGAGCTGTGGTAGATCCAGGAGTCATCCTTCGGCTGCTGGTCCTGCGCGACGGCGAGCGGGAGGAGAAGGAGGAAAAGCGCAACTATTATGCTTGCTCTTTTTTTCATGCGACCTCACTTGGAAAATTAAAACGCCACGACCCGGATTTGAACCGGGATATCCTTTCGGAAACAGGATTAGCAATCCTGCGCAATACCAGGTTATGCGATCGTGGCAATGGTAATGACGGGGAAGTTCGATATTTATAAAGGTTTTGTGGCTTTTGCGGCGAGAAGGTGGTGACGCTGGGGTTGTTCGGGAAGCCGTATGTCGCGATTGATCGGCATTGAGTATGCCTTACCTTTTTAAACACCTATCTTCTCGGGAGTGCATGGAATTGGCTGACCTGATCAATCTTCATCGGGTAGATATCCTTGAGGAAACAGATGGACCTATACCGGGTTCGCTATGGCAGCGAGTCCTACGAAGTCGCTAAAAGCTCTGAGTTCCGCTGGGCAGGAAGCTATTCTTCTCCCTCTTCCGGAGGGCCAGAATTGGGACAAGTAACGATGCAAGTGCAACAACTCGCTCCAGAGCATGGGGTTTTTGGTGATCCCTCTGTTCTGCCGGAGTATATAGAAATTTGTATCTTCCATGAACTCCGTGAATGGCAATATGCTAACTCGGGATTTGAAGACGCGCATGAACGGGCAGTCAATGATGAGCTATTGTATACCTTAAAATTCTTCGAGGAGGATACGCGGCAGGGCTATTTTCATTTTGCCAAGAGGTATAGGGAGGTGTACGCGTTTGCAGATATCGTTCGAAATAATATCGTGGAAAAGCAAGGGACCGGGTATGCCTTTTTTTGTCAGTATAGTGAAGTGCCAAGCAAAGAAAGAAAAGTCCGCATAGATGTTGACGCCTTCACGCAATGGGTTATTGAAGAATTAGTCGATAATCCGCAATTGCAGGACTTGTACGTTCAAGATGGCCACATCGACCTTGTCTTTTTCGAGAGGGCGGAGCGAGTATTGACGAGCGATACAAAGCGGATGGACGATATCACTGATGTCCTTTTGAGGAATGGGGGACATAGTGCGACATCAGAGAACGCGGAAACTCTCGCGACGTGCATCCGGGACGGATTGCATACTGCCTTTTCCTATCTGATCGACAGTAAATGGAAAAGCATAGATCTCGACGGACAGGGGAAAACGTGCAATACGATAGATGAACTTTTTGGATATGTTCGTGGTATGTCTCCGGAAGCCAGGAATCTTCTCTTCTACTAATCATTTGCCTGTCTCCACAACAGCTCAAAGTAGTTCTGATGCCCCCAATCTTTATAAACAGTTTTCATCTCTTCTTCAGCTATGGCATCATTGGGGGACTTGATCGTCCAGCAGTTTACCGGGATCTCTGATGAGGTGGCGGCTCTTGAAGACGAGCCGTCTGCACGGAAACAGAAGAAACAGCGGCATGAAAAGCTTGAAGAGCTGCTTGGCCGCGGCTATTCTTGCATGGATCTGCCGGTAGATGCGTATCGTGATGTCTATTTCCAGATCAGGTCGCTGACCACGCAGTTGAATGATGCTCCTCTGCGGCAGTTAAGAGAGGAACTGGAGTCAGCACATGAGCGTCGGCTACGGACGGCGCGGGAAAACGCTGCGGTTGTCAGCAATACTACAAACATCATCAACGCATTGGCTTCTGCTGCTGTCGGGGTTTTATCGTATGGCAAGCTGAGCATGGTGTCCACCGTGGCATTAGGCGTATCTGGTTATCTCTATTGCAGAGATACGGTAATCAATAAGGGCATGCGACTGTTCACCTGGCAGAAATTGACAGCGATCGGCCTTAGCTTCGTTCCATCTCTAGAATTTCTTGCTACGTATACAGTGACAGGAGAACCACTTTTTCTCCGGGCAGCATCAGCAGCTTTCTTCGATCTGCCGGTACGATCCGCCTTCGTTGGCTTGCTTCTTCCTTATGGTGCACTTCAAGGATTCCAATACGCCCGTGGGATGAAGGAACGTCGTGCGGCGTATGACGCCCTCCACGGCCTGTCCAAGCCGCTTCGCACCCGCATGCGGCGGATAGGCTTTGTCCTGGATGAAGTCGCTTCAGTGCAATCGCTCGAACAGCTCGCTGAAGATGAGCATACTGCCGCTATCGCTCAATTTGAAGAGGTCTGTCTGCACTATCTCGAGGGAAAAAGTGGAAAGGACAGCGTGATGGCTCAACGAAAACGCTTGGAGACTCTCGCCACGACTCCTTCCATGGCAACGGTGATGTTCCCCGCTGAGCGAGTGCAGGAAACAGGGCCAGTTTCCCTCTTGGTTTCGGCCAGGCCAGAGCTGGTTCACCCCGATACATACAGGCTTGTTCGCGAGACAGGCGTCGATCATCAGACCGCCAAGCGCATCGCCCGTTCCGTCACTCCAGAGGATGCTGGATCGGTCATGCGCGCATTGCAGGGAGCGGTGCAGGATGATGCTCCTGCCCTTTTCTGCGCTAATCCAAACCTGTTCTTTCTCCGCGCTCAGGAACGGACAGATTATCTTGGGGCGTTGCATCGTCTCCTGGGAAGGATACGGACAAGATTTGACGAGGAGACACCGGCAGGATATCAGATTTTGCATAATCCGCTCGTTTTTGCCACAACGGATGGATTATCCCATCTCGATCATGCGCTTCGCGGAGCATCGCCGGAAAATGGAGAGCAAGGAGGTGAAAGGCTCCTTCATTCCCTGCAAAGCGACGGGTACGCGAACACCGGCCTTCTTCGTGCTATGCTCGTCAAGGGTTTTTGTCTTGGCACCTCCGCACCGCGTATCGGCATGGCGTATCGGCATATCCGGCATATCCGTAATCAGACCATGCGTGATCCAGATATCGACTCACGGGACATGCGTCACTTTGATGCCATGCTCGGCAGATTGATCGGCGATGGTGCTGTTCTTGAAGATAAAACGTACAAGACCGGAGAGGGCGGCCGTTTCAAGGGCTGCTATAGCTTGACACCGCATCTTGCTGATATCCGGAAACAGCACTTGCGGGATTATGTGCGGTCTTGTCTCTACGGGCAGAGTAAAGCAGCCAATTAATTCTTCCGCAATTTAAACAACAACCTTTATAAAACCCCCACCTTTCCATCCTATTTAGCCGTTAAGCGGCTATTATACAGCGGGATAGGGCAGTCAGGAGTGCCCGTTGGGCTCATAACCCAAAGGTCGGAGGTTCAAATCCTCCTCCCGCTATATACTTTTTATATTAGGCATTCTGCACAATAATCGACATTTTTCATAGTGAAAATTCCTCTTCACTTCAGGCGGGAGGAATTTTCAGCCGCTTCTAGTCGGTTCCTCAAGCGCTTCCCGATTCTTTTTTCCTGCTCTCCTCACTTATGGGGAGAGCAGGAAAAAAGAATCAAAGCAGTGGAATTAGAGGATAAGCGGAGTATCATCCCGTTATCCTCAAGAAGATCGTCGCCCTATTCAAAACTTCTCGCCACTATCTTGCTCACACGGTGCGGCCGCTGCTCGTCCGCGTGCAGGCCCTTCTTGATCATGTTCTGCAGGTCGGCGAAGCTCTTGTGTAGGGTTCTGGCAAAGTCCCAGTCAGTGGCTTTAGTGGAAGTGAAGATGCGTGTGGGAGCGAGAGCGCGGATATGGATGCCGTACTTCCGCCGCTTCGCCGTCTCTTCGCGCTTGCCTTTGCCGGAGAGCTCATGGAGCCGGATATGGATGACCAGAGAAGTCATGTTCCTAAACATACGGGCGATCTTCGGGTAATATTCAGTAGAAAGCCGGTCGAGCGTCTCGCGTTCCGCGGGTGTCAGCTCCTTGGCGCCGATGTACTGGATGCCAGGTTCTTTCATGGTCTTCCTCCTTTTCGTATAGTAAGCCTTTTAAAGAAGCCTTCTATTTATACTTTTTGGTATGCCCATGCGATCCTTTCCGAAACTCAAGACGCCGTTGGTCCTTGCGCCCATGGCGGATGTGACCCATGTGGCCTTTAGGCTGCTCTGCCGTGATCTCGGCGCGTCCTACGCGGTCACGGAGATGGTCAGCGCGACCCAGCTCGCGCAGAAGCCGGAGATAGCCTCTCGTCTCCTCGATACCGTTCCTGAGGAATCGCCTGTCGGCATCCAGCTCTTCGGTGAGGTCAAGGAGCATTTCCGCATTGCGGCTGAGCTCGCCTTGCCCAAGGCGGATGTCATCGATATCAATGTCGGCTGTCCTTCGCCGAAGCTTACGAATTGCGATGCCGGCGCCGCGCTTCTTAAATGTCCAGAAAAGCTGCAGGCCATCGTGGCGGAGCTTTCCCAGTTGCCTATCCCGATAACCTGCAAGATCCGCTCCGGCTACTCGAACGACAATATTGTCGCGGTCAAGATCGCGAGGATGATAGAGGAAGCAGGCGCTGCCGCCATCACCGTGCATCCGCGCACCAAGGAGCAAGGCTATTCCGGAAAGGCCGATTGGGAGGTCATCCGGCAGGTCAAGGAAGCAGTAAGTATCCCGGTCATCGGCAATGGCGATGTGCGCACGCCGCAGGATGTCAAGCGCATGCTGGATGCTACAGGGTGCGATTATGTCATGATGGCGCGTGCTGCCTTGTGCAACCCGTTCATCTTCCAGCAGGCGAATTATTATCTTGAGACAGGCGAAGAGATGCCGCAGCCATCCTTCGAGGAGAAGCTCCGGCTGCTGGAGAAATATATCTCACTTCTCCAAAAATACGGTATCGGCAGCTTCCACGACATCCGGCAGGCCGCCATCTATTTCACGAAGGGCTACCACAACAGCACGCGCATCCGTGACGCCTTGTGCAAGGCCAAGACGCTCGAAGAGATGTGGCAGGCGCTGGAGTGGTATTGTAGGAATGAGGATGCTCCTCTCGCCGCGACGACGACACAGCTCTGGCAGGCAATGACTTTCTGATAGTATCCTACTGTAAATATTCTTACTATATCTTCCGTACAAACGCCCGTATCTCCCGCAAGGCATGCTCAAACGATTGCACGACAAACAGCACCGTCGCTTGTTTTGTCGGATTGTAGGGTGTTCGCGCGACCTTTCGCACACTAAAGGGTTCGTGCCGGACAGCCTTGCTCACGCATCGCTCAATATCGAGGAATGAGCTGAGGTTTCCTGCGCCGTACGCCTTCAGTTTTCCGTTTTCCCTGCACACGCCGTACTCGATGGTGAACCAGTACAGCCGCTCGAGCTCTTTCAGTTTTTTGTCATTCGCACGTCTTGCCCCTTCGCCGATCTCCCGCGTTATCGCCGCGATGACTGGATCGTTCAACTGCGGCGCGTGGCCGATGACCTCGTGGATGATGTCCGGCTCTGGCGTGAAACCCGGCCTTGAATGGTGACGGATGTACTGCGTCGAGAGGAAGACGCCGTCAGCGAGAGATTCCATGAAGATCCGCGGATGGACAAGCCCTTCGACTGGCACCATGCGGAATCCTGTTGTCTTGGCGAGGCGCCTGCTCAACGACTTTATCTGTGGGATGCGCTTTTGGTCAAGGCGCAAGACGTCCATTCCCTCTCGATGTTTCCGGTAGGCAAATTTCGGATTCAGCCCCTCAAGCTTGCTGAATACGGATCGCCACACACCATGTTCTTGCCTGGTATAGCGGATGATCGGTATCGAATTGAGCGTCCCCTTGTAGCGCTGCGTGGCTCGCGCTATCTCGTTCCTGCGTCGCACATATGCCGGATCGCGGAATCCCGGATGGTCCGCGTCCAGCGTGATGAAGCGTCGCTGCGGCCTGCTGCCGTCTCTCTCGTTTTCGTTCTTCTTGCGTTCCATGGTTTTCACCTTTCCTTCCTGGTCATACAAACTGTATGAATCTCCCCCGTGGGACTTGAACCCGCATCTCCCGGGTTACAGCCGGGCGCTCTACCGATTGAGCTAAAGGGAGAAAATAGATAAGAGCTATCCAGTTGATGGGCGGTCGGAGCTATTGCCAGAACATGGTCTCCTTGCGGAAAGAAGAGACGCTGTCTGGAGAATAACCCAGACCTATCGATAGCTATAGAAGGATGGGGAAATCTGATTACCGCAGATTGCCTGCAATACAATCTTGATCATTCTTGCGATTGACATACAGATAGGAAAGTGGAGGAACTATTTAAGTGTTTGCCCCGAAGCGCGTTCTGGTATTTCTTTCTGGTGTCCAGGATACGTCGCAAAGGTTTTCTTGCCGCCCGCCACTTTTCCATTTTTGTTCTTACCACCAATTCTTTTTTCCATATCATCGTGGGGCGTGAGACTCCCGAGTATCGCGAGGGAGTCTCACTCACCGGAGGTGTGTGATGGCGACAGCCCTCACGGGGAGACAAAAGGAATTGGGCGATAGAATAAGCGGTTGACGATGACGCAGCGGGCGACTTCTATTAATGACCTTCAATGCAGCCATCGGCCAGAAAGCTTTAAATAACATCTCCTCTCCAAATCATCTATGCGCATCCTCGGTATCGACGAAGCCGGCCGCGGACCGATGATCGGTCCCTTAGTGCTTGCAGCGACAGTCATCGACGCGAAGGATGAGAAGAAGCTGATCGAGATGCGCGTCAAGGATTCCAAGCTGCTCCTGCCGCGCCAGCGTGAAGAGCTGTTCGACCAGATCAAGGAAGCCGTGGCGGCCTATCGCATTGTCGCGGTCTCTCCGCAGGAGATCGACGCGGCTGTCGAATCTGAGGAGACCAACCTCAACTGGCTTGAAGCTGATCATTCTGCAGCGTTAATCAACGAGCTCAAGCCGGACAAGGCCATCCTTGACTGTCCAAGCCCGAACATCAAGGCATACACGGCGTATGTCAAGAAGAGGCTCACGGTGAAGTGTGAGATTGTCGCGGAACACAAGGCGGATGAGAATTACCCGATTGTCTCTGCCGCCTCCATCCTCGCGAAAGTCACGCGCGACCGCGAGATCGCCGCCATCAAGAAGCGCATCGGTCAGGAGATAGGTTCTGGTTATCCCGCTGATCCCATCACCAAGGCGTTTGTGGAGAAACATTACCAAAGATATCCTGACATCTTCCGCAAGTCGTGGGCACCATATAAGGCCCTGCTGCGCAAGAAAGGACAAAAACGGCTCGGGGAGTTCTGAAATTAGCTGTGATGGCTATAAACGTGCTATAGGTCAGTATACGCCCGTATCTCCATATATATCATCAACAACAAGCTTTATATACCTGCCCTAATCTGTTTATGCTGGAAAAACGGGTCTGGAACGGCTAAAACCACATCCCAGCAAGGGGTGCATTCTTGCTGTTTTCCCACGCTCGGCCAAGCAAAGAGGGGTTTTGACGCGATGACGAAGATCAACAAGCTCGTGATGCACGGCTTCAAGTCCTTCGCCAAGCGCACCGAGCTCGTCTTCGGGGACAAGTTCAACTGCATTCTCGGGCCGAACGGTTCTGGTAAGAGCAACGTCATCGACGCCCTCTGTTTCGTGCTCGGCAAATCGTCAGCAAAAGCCATCCGCGCGGAAAAATCCGCCAACCTCATCTATAATGGCGGCAAGTCCAAGAAGCCGTCACCATTCGCTGAGGTCTCTATCTTTTTCGACAATGCGGGCAAGGTCTTCCCCACCGAAGAGAAGGAAGTGAAGATCTCGCGTATCGTCAAGGCGAGCGGCCAGAGCGTGTACAAGATCAATGACGAGACGCGCACCCGGCAGCAGGTCATCGACCTCCTCTCTCTCGCGCGGATAGACCCTGACGGTTACAACATCATCCTGCAGGGTGACATCATCCATTTCGTGGAGATGCCGCCTGAAGAGCGCCGGATGCTGGTCGAGGAGATTGCCGGCATCTCTATCTATGAGGACAAGAAGCAGAAGGCCATCAATGAGCTCAACCGCGTGGAGGACAAGCTCAAGGAATGCGAGATCATCCTCAGCGAGCGTGCGATCGGCCTGAAAGAGCTTGAGAAGGAGCGCGACCAGGCCACGAAGTTCAGGGAGCTCAATGATAAGATCCGGGTGAACAAGGCGTCGCTCCTCCATGCGCAGGTCAAGAGCAAATCCGGGGAGAAGGCCGAGCTTGACACCAAGATCAAGGACGCGCAGGACGATCTTGCCACCAAGCAGAAAGAGCTCGATGAGCTCAAGGCCAGGATCAGGGCCAGGCGCGAGGAGATCGGACGCATCAACAAGGAGATCGAGGAAAAGGGAGAGAAGGAGCAGGTCACCATCCATAAAGAGGTCGAGAAGCTCAAGATCGACATCGCTTCGTCGGAGAACCGCGTCGAGAGCGTCAAGGCCGAGCTGGTCAAGATCAAGCAGCGCAAGCAGCAGCTCAAGCAGAATCAGGATGAGGTCGAGGGTAAGATCAAGTCGCTCGGGGCGGATAAGTCGGATATCCAGAAACAGGTCACCGGCAGGGAGAAGGAGCTCGACACCATCGCCAGGCGCCTCGAGGACTTCAAGAAGAAGAACCAGCTCGATTCCGCCGCGGAGCTGGAGAAGGGGATCGAGGCCATCGACAAGCAGCTTGAAGAATACGAGAAAGAGATCCAGGAGCTCCGCGTCCGGCAGCAGGAGTCCCTCCGCCAGAAGGACAGGCTTGAGTTCCAGATACAGGCGGTGGATGAGCGGATCCAGAAAGTCCTTGAGGTCGAGCAGGAGAACAAAGAGCAGATACAGGACCTCAAGCAGAAGCGCCAGGAGTTCAAGAAGGCCACGCTCGAGCTCACCCAACGGCTGAATGATGATTCCTCGCTCGCCGCGCAGCTGGCGAACGCGCGGAAAGCGCTTCTCAAATATCAGGAAGACCTTTCCCGCCTCAATGCGAGGAACATCTCTATCCGGGAAGCGGTCGGTGAAGACGCCGCCCTGAAAGCCGTCCTCGACCTGAAGGGCAAGATGCCGGGCATCTATGGCACGGTCTCCGAGCTCGGCGTGGTGAGCTCCAAGTACGCCCTCGCGCTAGAGATCGCCGCGGGCCAGAAGATCAAGAGTGTCGTGGTCGCGGACGATCGTGTCGCGGCGGAGTGCATCAAGTACCTGAAGACGAACAAGCTCGGCACGGCGACCTTCCTTCCGCTAAACAAGGTCAAGGCGCAGCCCGTCGCCTCCGGGATCGAGGAGCTCAAGAAAGCAAATGGCGTGCATGGCATGGCCATCGATCTTGTGGAATATGATCCGAAGTTCAAGAGCATCTTCTCCTATGTCTTCGGCAATACCCTCGTCGTGGAGAGCATCGACGTGGCCCGGCGCATCGGCATCGGGAGCGCGAAGATGGTCACGCTGGACGGCGATCTCGCGGAGCTTTCCGGCGCCATGCAAGGCGGTTACCGGCAACGGAAACGCGGCCTCGGTTTCCAGGAGCAGGAATTAGGGAAGGACATCAAGCAGTGCGAGAAGGGCCTCGCCGACGCCGAATCCCTCATCGGAAAGCTGGAGAAGGACCGCGTCGCGAACGAGGAGGCCATCACCCGCCTGCGCGAGTTCAAGGCCAATCTCGAGGGGGATATCATCAAGCTCGAGAAGACGCTCAACATCGATGCTACTGATGTGGACGCGTCCAAGAAGGAGAAGGACGAGCTCAAGGATGGGCTCAAGGCGGCCGATAAGGAGATCGAGGCCGCCGCCCGCAAGATAGCGGACGTGAACAAGGTCCTGGCTGACGCCAAGGTCAAGCGCCAGCAGATCCGTCTCCGGATCGGGGAGCTCCGCAATCCAGCACTGCTCGCCGAACTCAACGCCTTCGAGGAGAAGCGTCGCGAGCTGCGGGAGCAGGTCGTGCAGCAGCAGGCTGACCTGAAGAACATCGATGGACAGGTCGCCACTATCCTCCAGCCGGAGATCGAGAACCTCCAGAAGGTCATGAAGCAGCACGACAAGGAGGACGAGGACTTTAGGAAGGAGATGGCGTCCACCACAGACAGGATAGCCGAGATGGTCAAGACGCTGAAAGAGAAGGAGGAGAAGCAACGGAAGTTCCAGGAGCAGTTCAAGGGCCTGTTCACCCAGCGCGGCAAGATAGACGAGTCCATCAAGAAGGATGAGGAGAAGGTCGAGCATGTCACCGAGCAGCATCACAAGATCGAGATCAGGATCAACACGGTCCAGCTCGAGCTGGCCACGGTGCGCACCGAGCTGGGCACCTTCGAGCAGGAATACAAGGAATTCGAGGGCGTCCCGGTCATCGACGGCAAGTCCGAAGGCGAGCTGCGCAAGGAGATCGGCACCTGGGAGGGCGTCATCACCCGCATGGGCAGCGTCAACATGAAGGCCCTGGAGATCTACGACGCAGTCGAGCGCGAATACAATGAGCTCACGTCGAAGAAGGAGAAGCTCGGGCTCGAGAAGCAGGATGTCCTCGTGATGATGAACGAGATCGATCTGCACAAGAAGGACCTCTTCATGAAGACCTTCGAGGTGGTGAACGAGCACTTCAAGCTCATCTTCTCCGCCCTCATGACCAAGGGAGCCGACGCGTCCCTGTTGCTCGAGAACCAGGACAGCCCGTTCGAGGGCGGCCTGCTCATCAAGGTCAAGCTCACCGGGACGCGGTTCCTCGACATCCGCAGCCTGTCCGGCGGCGAGAAGACCTTGACGGCGTTGGCGTTCATCTTCTCGATCCAGGAGCACGATCCAGCGTCGTTCTATGTGCTTGACGAGGTGGATGCCGCCCTGGACAAGAAGAACTCCGAACGGCTGGCCAACCTCGTGCGCAAGTACACCAGTCGGGCGCAGTACGTGGTCATCTCGCACAACGATGCCGTGATATCCGAGGCGGACATCCTGTATGGCGTGAGCATGGACGAGCACGGCATGAGCAATGTGACGAGCCTGAAGATATAAAAATAAGAAGTTAATACGATTCATCATGGTGAAAATCCTTCTTCATCCATGGCGGGGAGGATTTTCAGCAGCTTCTCTCGGTATGCTCCACGATTCCGCTTCCGTTTTCCGGCTCTCCTCATGGGTAAGGAGAGCCGGAAAACGGAAGCCTGACGATGGCTATCGGCACCCCAAAACTTTATATTAGCAAGAGGATTCTTGGCAGCTATGGGGACTGGAACTGACAGTACTGAAGCACCGACGACAGAGCAGGGATTAGCATTACTACTTCAGCGGCTTGGTCTTCCTTCATCTTTCAATGGGCTGTCAGAAGCGGATCGTGCCCGTTATCGTGAAACCGTGCTTGCTGCGTCTCCTGCAGATGCGTATGCCGTGGGAAGGGCGCTTGAGGATAAAGTGCTCATGGAGCAGGCGCGCGAGCCCTTCGCGAACGCAAGTCCGCTCCAAGCTGCTGCTGTGGGGATGAATGTGCATGATTCAGCGCTGCGCAAAATCGCTGGACGGAAATTGCTGGAGGGCGGGCACCCTGTCCTTGCTTATGAAATAGGGCAGGATTCGGTGGATGATGCCCTCATCAGTGCCGCGCGGCAGGCTCTTGTTGTCAAGAGCCCTTCTCTTGCTTACCATCTTGGAAAGAAGGCAAATGATGTGACGCTTCGCCGGATGGCGGGATGGCGTCTGCTCGACGACTATCCTGATCTTGCCTATCAGGCAGGACAGGGTGACAATAGCGGCTTTGGACAACAGTATGCTCCGGACATAAAACTCATCGCCGCGGCCGGCTGGAAGTTGCTCTCTTTATCTCCAGACCTTGCCTATACTGCTGGTCGTGTTGCTAATGACCCAGCGCTTATTGAACGGGCACGGGCAGAATTCGCTTCACAGCATCCATCAGCGGCGTATGCCAAAGGGAAGGCGATGAGCGACGATCGGTTGATGGAACTGGCGCGGAAAGGATTCGCTGCACAGGAACCGGAGTCTGCTTATCATGCCGCGCTACGTGATGCTGATACTCGACTTTTGCGCTATGCCCAAAAAGCGTTCGCTGCGAAGTTTCCCCTGAAGGCGTATCATGCAGCGAAAGATAGTGCCAGGAAGGACGGTGATACTCCATTTTTTCGACTGGCCCGTCGAGCCTTAATCGCCGTTGATCCCGAAACAGCATACACGGTCGGACATGATACTCGTGATGCGACGATAGTCACCGGGGCACGACGGCCGTTTGCCATGAAGGCTCCGGTGAGCGCATATCATAAAGGAAAGGCGAGAAAGGATATCGTGCTCATGCGACTGGCAGGGAAATACGCGCTTTCTGAGCATCCGGAAATAGCGTATCACGTCGGTCTCGATGCCAATGATCAGCGGCTCGCAAACGAAGCGCGGAAGCGATTTGCGGAGATGGACCCATTAGCTGCATACACTCTGGCAAAGCCTGCCGGCAAACGTCCTGATCCGCGACTCGCGACTATGGCATTGGACCACCTTATCCAGCGGCATGGTGTTCCTGACGAGGCAGAGCTTGTCCGCAGGATGTATACCTGATCCCCTCTTCTCTATTTTTATAGCATACCTCCTTCCTTTTTAAAAAGCAACATTTATATACCAGCGCGCCTCAAAAATAGGTTGGGATCCAAAAAAGGGTGTTGACTTTCATGACAGCAACGACTATCGGCATCATGGCGATCAAGGGCGGCGTGGGCAAGACCACCACCGCCGCGACGCTTGCCGCGCTCCTTGCCATGGATTTCGGCAAGAAGGTGCTTGTGGTCGATGCCAACTTCTCCGCGCCCAACCTGAGCTTCCATCTCGGTGAGAACGCGCCCTCGAACACCATCCATGACGTGCTGACGGACAAGATCAAGATCCAGGATGCCATCCGCGAGCATGAGAAAGGCGGCTTCTCGTATATCCCCGGCGCGCTGATGAAAGGTTACCTTTACCCCTTCAAGCTGAAGAAGAAGCTCGAGGCCGTAAAGGATGATTATGATTACATCATCCTCGATTCCTCTCCCACCCTGAATGAGGAGCTCCTGTCAGCGATGGTGGCCTCAGACAAGCTCCTTGTGGTCACGACGCCCGATTATCCGACCCTGAGCACGACTCTGCATGCCGTGAAGGCCGCCAAGGAGAAGAAGACGCCGATCGTGGGCCTTATCCTGAACAAATCGCGCGGCAAGCACTTCGAGCTCACCGTGGAAGAGATCGAGAACGCGACCGGTACGCCGGTGCTCGCGGTCCTTCCGGATGACATCCGCATGCTCGAGGCCCTGGCGAACGCCGAGCCCGCGTCTCTCCATGCGCCCATGACCAATGCGGTGATAGAGTACCGCAAGCTCGCGGCGGCCATGGTCGGGAAGGACTATGAGGACCCCCGCTTCCTCTCCCGCGTGAAGAACATCTTTAAGACAGAGATGCCGAAAGAGGAGATCAACAGGATATTGTTGAGGAAAGGATTTTTGTAGAAAATATTTCTATCTTCTATCCTTCTTTTGGAAGAGGTAGGGTATGTTTCCTGGCACTGATCGGTGTGGGCATGTCCTTACCATGACATCCGGTAGGAGGTAGTTCACATCCCATCCTTCTTGGTCGCATCGATGTGGATCGGAAATTGCATACGCTATCCCTAAAAATGCAACGAGTACGCCGGCGGCAACCAGTCCTGGTTGTGTCATGCTCAAGCGTTCTCCCCACTTTCTCTTCTTTCGTTTATGGCGTTCTGCGAGAGCATCGAAGAAAGTGGCAGTCTTCCTCCCCAAGTTCTCTGCAATCCGTCTCTGCGCTTCAGTTGCCTGTGCGCCGAGGTGCGGAGTAACGATGACAGGATAACCATCGCGGGCGAGTTCAAGGAGTGGATGCGCATACGCCGGTGGTTCTGTTTCGAAGACATCTGTCGCATAACCGGCGACTTTACCCCCTTTGATGGCGTCTACAAGCGCAGGCATATCGATAACCTGCTCTCGTGCGGTATTGACAACATAAACACCCTCCTTTACTAATGCAATCTCCCTTCTACCTATTAAACTATAGGTATCCTGCGTCAATCGCACATTGATAGTTAAGTAATCAGAGCGGAGGAGAAGCTCGTCCAGGCTGACAAGCGAGACGCCAAGTGCTGTAGCATGGGGGGACGTCTTACCTGGGTCGTGGGCAATAAGCTGCATATCAAAGGAGTGACTGCGAAGCGCGATTTCACTTCCGATAACTCCAAGACCAATAATGCCGAGCGTTTTGCCCGCGAGCTCATGACCAAGGTTGTTCTCTTTTTCCCATCGCCCCTGAATTAGTGCTGTATGTGCTGGCACAATGTTTCTAGCGAGTCCGATGAATAATCCGAAAACTAACTCGACAACACTCTGCGTACTTCCTTCTGGGCATGTGTCCACATGGATACCAAGCTCTTGGGCCGCCGCAACATCGATATTATCGTACCCGTTTCCTGCCCTGCCGATATAGTGCAAGTGAGAACGTTCGAGAATGGTTCTTGGCAGCTTTGTTCTGCTCCGAAGAACGACACCATCATAATGGTGAATAATCCTCTCAAGCTCGGTCGCAGAGATGTTTGGACAGTAATCTATTGCAAATCGTGTTGTACTCTCTCGTAATACTTGAGCAAAAACATCGATTTCTATAGGATCGGTAACGAGCATATTCACTTGCGGTGCCATAGTGACTATAGGCACAGAAGATAATATAAACGTATGGGTATGTCGCCTGTTTTTCTCGTCCTTCCTACCCATGAGGAGGACGAGAAAAAGCGGTGGCGTGGAATCCTACTAGAAAATCGTTTTCAGAGCATCGCTATCTGAAGAACATCTCCATGAAAAACCCTACATTAGACACATACGTCAGCTTCATCGTGAAAACCAGGATGCCGAGGATTATCACGAGGACGCCGACGATGACGCTGAAGTAGCGGAAGAAGCCCTGGAATTTCTGCACGAACCGGAGGAACGGCGTAGCGAACAGCCCAGCTATCAGGAAGGGGATGCCAAGGCCAAGCGAATAAGATAGCAGAAGGGTGAAGGCGCTGCCGGGGCTGCTGGCCGCGAGCGCGAGGATGGTGCCGAGCACTGCGCCCACACAAGGCGTCCATCCGACGGCGAAGGCCGCGCCGAACACGAAGCTCGTGACATGCCTGCCGCCGAACGACGTGACCTTGAGCTTATGTTCACGCTGGAGGAAGGCAGGCTTGACGAGGCCGACAAGGTACAGGCCGAAGGCGATGATGATGATTCCCGCTATCCTGCTGAGCCAGAGCTGGACATCATAGGCTATGCTGCTGAGCAACGTATTGAGCAGCACACCCAACAGCGCGAAGACGCTGCTGAAGCCGAGCACGAACAGGAAGGCATGCGTGAAGAGCTGCCATCGCGACGCTTCCTTAGCGCTCGTCCCTGCCAGATACCCGAGGAAGGCAGGGATGAGCGGCAGTATGCAGGGGCTGAGGAAAGAGACTACACCTGCAAGGAACGCGACGATGATAGTGGTCTCTGCCATCATGCTACCTTTCGTATCTCATCAAGGTATCGCTGCTTATCCCAGCTATCCGGCGCCTTCAGGACCTGCTTGCCGTCCTTGATGATCACCTTCGTGTGCTGGTACGCGATGCCGAACTGACGGGCCATGGCCTCCTCATCCTCATCGGTGTCCGAGTCCTTGAAGTTGACCCTGAAGCCGATGACGTTCGGATTGTTCAGCTCGTCGAACGCTGCCTTGGTTTCAGGCTGCTCCTTCTTGCATAAGGGGCACCAGTTCGCATAGAAGTATAGGACAATGACCTTGTTCTCCGCGAGCGCCTTTTCGTAAGCTTCTTTATTGAATATACGATACTCACTGACCGTGCCAGCTAAGACTTCCTCAGTATCTGCGTGCGCGGATGGCGATCCTTCGCTTGTCTCTTTCGCCAGCAATCGCTCGCATCCCTCTCGCTCTTCGCTCTCGGTATCTTCTCCGCCAGCGACCAGCGCCCTGCACCTTTCCAGTTTGGTGTCTTTCGTCTGCGCTTCCCCTCCTTTTGGGGTGCATCCGGCGACCACGATGCTCACTAGGATTGTTATAGCAATTAATTGATACAGTTTCATGATTGCATCCTCCTCATTCCCAGGTTATGATCAATAATACGGCAAACGCTATGGCCTGTAACACGCTGATCGGAAGAAGGTATGGCACCATCACGGATTCATAGCCTTCCATCTTCGTCAGACAAAAATACAGCCAGAGCAGCTTCTCGATCAGGAAAAGCGACGCAAAAATCGTCAAGCCGATAGTGAACGTTGAACGTACTTTACGGAGCATTTTGGCATACATGAACAGCAATCCGATAAGTGATAATATGGAGATACCATTCACGACCGAAATAAGCTCTTTGAACATGGAATACAGGGATAGGTGGGGGCTTTATCTATCTTTTCCCAAATTGCGCCCAAATCTCTTCAAAAACTGGCTGGTGCTCCTTAAAAAGATCAGATATAAAGTAGACAGCGTTATACTTTCCTTTGTTTATGGCTATGATCAGCTGGTTTTTCTCCAGCACCTCCAGATGGTGACGGACGGTCTTATAGTCCAATCGGAGGGCTTCTGCGAGCTTATTGGCATTATGGGGTTGCTTGAGCAGGAGGTGGGTGATCCTTCCACGAGTCTCCCCTCCCCGGGAGCCGGCGAAGAGATACCATAAGAGATTGCGCATGGGGGAACAGAGCTTGGGGTATATTTATAGGTTTTGGGAAACTTATGGCTCTATCTGGAATCCCACCGCTTGGCGGCTCGGCCGGTGTCAGCCCCTCTTGACATTTCTTCATTCCACTGCATCGATTTCTTTTCCTCCCCCTCACTTGCGAGGGGGAGAAAAAGAAATCAGGGCATAGACAGCAAGCGGCCAGGGGCATTCAGGCAGGAATAGCGCGGTGCGTGCCGGCGTGAACAAGATGGCACTAGCTTCATTCAGGACAGAGCTGAAACTTATCTTTATAATTATTCCAATCCGACTATTTCCAGCACTCATTATTATATACCCCTCGTCGTTCTTTCATCCCAACAACCAGTCGAGGTGCATCCCATGCGAAAAGGAAGATACTTATTCACCAGCGAATCCGTCTCCGAGGCGCATCCGGACAAGATGTGCGACCAGATCAGCGACGCCATCCTAGATGAGATCTACAAGCAGGATCCGAACGCGCGCGTGGCAGTAGAGTGCCTGACCAAGACCGGCTTTGTGGTGGTCGCGGGAGAAGTGACGACCAAGGCCTATGTGGATATCCAGGACACGGTCAGGAAGACCGTGATCAGCGTCGGCTATGATCGCGGCGAACTGGGCTTTGATGGCAACACCTGCGGTGTGCTGGTGGCCATTTCCGAGCAATCGCCTGATATTTCTCAGGGAGTAAGTGAAGGAGAAGGGTTGTTCAAGGAGCAAGGCGCCGGCGACCAGGGTATGATGTTCGGTTATGCCACGAATGAAACTCCAGAGCTTATGCCGCTGCCTATCCTTGTAGCGCATAAGCTGGTGCAGAGACATGCGGAAATCCGGCGAGCCGGAAAATACCCATGGCTTCGGCCAGACGCGAAGAGCCAGGTCACCGTTGAATATGAAGATGGCAAGCCATTGCGTATTGATACCGTGGTCTTGTCGACACAGCACGCTCCGGATGTCACCCATGATATCATCTGCACTGCGGTGCTCAATGAGATCATCAAACCCATCTGCGGCAAGTGGCTGGACAACAAAACGAAGTTTTACATCAATCCAACAGGCGCGTTCATCTATGGTGGTCCGGTAGCAGATGCGGGATTGACGGGCAGGAAGATTATTGTCGACACCTACGGCGGCCATGGCGCGCACGGTGGCGGCGCATTTTCCGGCAAGGATCCGTCGAAGGTGGACCGATCTGCGGCCTACTGCGCGCGCTACATCGCGAAGAATGTTGTCGCGGCTGGACTTGCCGATAAATGTGAAGTGCAGCTGGCTTACGCGATTGGTGTTGCAGAGCCGGTCTCGGTGCTGGTGCATTGCTTCGGGACCAACAAAGTCCCTGAAGACAAGATTTCGCAGCTTGTGCGGGATCACTTTCCCCTAAAGCCTGCGGACATCATCCGACAGCTGGATCTACGACGGCCGATCTACCGTAAGACCGCTGCCTATGGTCACTTCGGACGCAATGATCCTGATTTCACGTGGGAGAAGACGGACAAGGTCGAGTTGCTGAAACGGGAAGCGGGAAAGCTGGCTGCGCCGGAGCATAAGGGAATTGAAGTGCCGTTGGACGCATAACTTTTTCTTTTTTTATATTGTGCGTCTTTCTGGCGCACACGACTTCTACAGCCCTTTTGTGCGCACCTTTGGCGTACAAACTTTTTATTGCCGAGCGGCATAATTATGCCACCAATCTGAGCACGACCTTTTTTATCCATAGGGAGAAGGGAAGAAGACCTTTTTAAATACTTTACTACTTTTCATTTATCTTTTTAAGCATTGAAATCGCATCTCTTAAGAGACCTTCTAAAATACTCAACCTATGTTCAATAGCGCTATCATTTCCAAACACTGCCTCTTGCACATGCTGGCTTATCGTCTGCCCCTTCGCCCGCGCCCTTGTCCTAAGGCGCTCTTTTTGATAGGGAGTCATCCTGATGAAGACGCGAGCGCTCCGGTTCATGGCATCACCATCGTTAGAATACAATGCGGAGCTGAGATACTAATGCTTATCCTTTCATTTTTAACAAGCAAGCATTTTTTCCGTCTATCGAATTGGTAGCTGAAAATTTCCTGACCAGAAAGCTGTCTGGAAACGTCGTTGAGACTGCTTAACTCATTAAAAATAACAACATATAACGTGCTTCTCGGTATTTTCCTTACCAGTTCAGATATAGCATAACTATTTCGTTCTTGAAATAATTGAAGGAATTTACTGAATTTGCTTCGCTCTCGATAGATAAATGTAAACACCTTCATCCGTAAATGCTAATGAAAGAAGAATAAAAAATGAGGACATGAGTTTCAGTCCTTGTTTTGCCCCGTATTTTCCAATCCTTGCATGTCGAGGAAGATAAGCAAGGCCTTCCGTCCGGTTGCGTCCGCTAGGAATAGGTAGAGGGAATCGCCGGAACGGAGGCCATTGCCCACAACTACTTCTTTCGGGATGGTCAGGAAGTAGTTAGCGCGATGCTGCTGGATTTTTCGGATCCAGCCTATGCCGGTAGGAGTGCAGGCAAGGGTCATTGGGTGTTGTGCTCTTGGGCATGGTTATTCGTCCAATGGATAAAACGGTGATTTGTCGAGAGGGTTAGCTCTACGATTATATGGCTGGATTTTGTACTCAAAGGATATGTAGATTCCTAATTGTTCAGAGTAGTGTTCTGCGATGCGTGCTGCTTCTACGAGGTGCATTGCATCGCGCATACGGAACCTAAATGCAAGAGCAAGGTCGGATTGGCGCTTAACAGTTTTCTCGTATTCTGGCATTCCTGGTACGAGAAGTCCTGTTCGGCGTTGGCTGGCTATGCCTTTGGTTTCGGTGATGAGTTCGCTGAGGGTTTTCTTGCTTAGTTCTCTTGCTCGGTTGCCGCAGGGGCAGTTATATCCTGGAGGTGCTGGGGTCATTTTAATCACCATTTAAATTATTACTATTTAGTAGTTATCACTATAATAAGTATTTTATGTATATTTTTATCATTTAAAATACATTTTTAGAAAGTTTTATATATAAACAGCCGTTTTACTCAGGTTATGAAGCGTCGCCTTCAGACCCACGGCCCGGCCAGCCATAGCCTCGTCCTGCCCAAGAAATGGCTTGACCGGTATGAGGTGAAGGGTGGGGACGAGCTGGAGGTAGAGGAACTCGGCCCCAAGCTCGTCATAAGCACCGAAAAGACCACGTCTCATCCAGAACGCATCATCGTCGATCAGGCTACCTTTGAGCCGCATGAGGATAGGGTGCTCGGCAAGCTCTACGTTGCCGGTTATGACGTGGTAGAGCTGCGCATTACCAACCCTTCCCGCATTCCGTGGGTGAAGAAGAAAGTCCTCGAAAACACGGTGGGTTTTGAAGTCGTGGAAGAGAGCGAGGAAAAGATCGTCTTCCAGTGCATGACCGCAGACCAAGAAGACCAATACAAAGAAATAGAGAAAAAAGAGTTCATTACTGCTCTTGAAACGTCACGGCGATTCATCACCGCGCTCGAAACCAAAAACAAAGACCTGTTACAAGGCATTTCTGAACTGGATGATTTAACGACGAAATTCTCGGTTTTTTGCGAACGTTATCTCAACAAGAAAAGCCCTAAAAACTACGCCTTCAACTACATCGTGCTCTGGGGGCTTGAAAAGATCGGTGACGAATACAAGTATCTTGCTCAGCACGTCCTTGATCAAGGCACCTTTCCAGAAAAAGATATAATAGTCTACGCCCAAAAAGTCTCCCAATACCTTGAAGGGCTGTTTGCTGCGTACTATCGTTTTGACATGAAAACCTTCTCCACCATGTTCAAACAAAAAGAACAATTACTAAAAGAAGGCTATGAGATGGCATTGAAAGCGTCGGGAACGGAAGCGTTTATGATAACGCAATTACGGCAGATCGTACGGGTGATCTTTGACCTGCTGGCGAGCGTGCTGGGGACGCAAAAATTATAAAAAATGATTAGTGAAGGTAAACGAGCTCCTTGCCATTGTTTCCCACAGGGATTTCTCCCATAAGGAGACCTCTATATGTTTCCTTACTCATGCGATCGCTCACTAGCATGTCTAAATAGACATGAACTGTTGTCGGCGCCATTCTCCCTTGAAGTATCTTGGCCGTAAGTGCTGGTGAATCAATGCCTAATGCTTCGGCTGCGTGAATCAAGCGCTTATAGAGCAGGTCTGTCTGCAGGACCGCAGACCGCACCTCCAGACGCTGGTAATCGGCAGGCGTTCTCTGCTTATAATACTGTTTTTGCAGGTACATTGCTACTTCATCCATAGGGATCACCTTTCCTTTTGATGAAATAACTTATGCATGTTGAAGTTAAGAAAGCTTGCTACGAAATTCACGGAGAATATTCAGGAAAATCGTAAAAGATACGGGGTGGGATGAAATTATTCCGGAAATAAAACGGATAACCGAAACTTTTCCGAAACAATCGAAGAAAATACGATAAAAATTACGGCGGTAATTTTGTAATAAGCAGATCCTCAGCACAGGAAATATCAGGGGGTCGGAAACACTAACATTTATAAGTATGCGCTTCTATTAGTTGCTTATAACGCCGTGGTAAGAATGGAAGAAAGTAAAAACATCACCTTGAAAGTTAATTCTAAGTTGCATGATACGTATAAACCAAGAAGAACGGGTTGGGATATGCAAAACGTAACGGATAAAAGATGAAACTCTTCAACCGCCAGAAAGTGTTGTTAAACACTATTGAAAAACTGAATGAGAAAAACATTAATTCACGCCGAGCCATAGTTAAATCTCTTTTTCTTCTACGGGAGGAACATCGTTTTAATGAAAAAATGCCGTTTTATCATTTCTTTGCCTACAAGCAGGGGCCATTCTCTCATCTCTGCTTTGATGATTTGAGAAAATTAAGAGATAATGAACTCATTGACGGGGAAGAAACAACCATCACAAAAGCAGGAGAAACAGTATTGAATGAGATGGGAAGAGAACACGACCAAACTATAAAGACAGTATTAAAAAAGTTCTCTGATGAAAAGAAGATTATTGATTATGTGTACCAGCAATATCCACAATATACGGTAAAAAGCGAATTGATAGAACAGAAGCCAAAGAAAACAGAGCCGGGCTTCTTTACAATCGGTTATGAAGGCAAAGATATAGATCAATTTCTCAATGCTTTAGTGAGTAATAACATTGATCTCTTGATTGACATAAGAAGAAATCCGTTTAGCATGAACTTTGTTTACATTAAAGATGCTTTAATGAAAAAGTTAAAAGATGTTGGTATTGAATATCTTCATATTCCAGAGTTAGGGATTGAAAGCGAAGAAAGAAAAAATCTTCACACGAAAGAAGATTACGAAGAATTATTCGCAAAATATAGGCAAATTCTTCCCATTAAAGAGGTGTATACCAACCGAATTATTGAATTGGGAACAGAGAAAAGAATCGCATTACTCTGCTTTGAAGCGGACAGCAGCTTCTGCCATCGGGGAGAAGTAGCCAGAGTTATAAAAAGTAGGAAGCATGAGGTAATAGACTTATGACTGGAACAGAATCATTTTGGCTTAAGGATATGATTGTCTTAGGTCAGGGAGCGCCAAATCAAATCAGTAAAATCGGCGGGCAACAGGGCAGATGTCTTTGTCTCTGGTCTGATAAAACTGGTTTTGTGAGAGTGTATCCTGTCCCGCATGGCTACGTCCATGATTGGGAAGTTATCAATGTTGAAGTGAGAAAGCCAACCAATATAGGGGGCGAAGCCCCCTATTTCATACCGACCAGAAGAGGGAAGAATGTCTATTACAAGCTCTCGAATCCGAAGATAATTGACGCATTTGATATAATCCGGGAGGTCTTATACGAAAGGCTGAAAGCGGGACGTCATGGAGGGAGAATATGAAGAACATACTGCTAATGATATGCCTGACCTTGTTGGGCATCGGATTGGTCTCTGCCGAAGGCCAGACTTTCACCGAGGCGAGACAGCTCATCGATTCCCAGATACGTTGCGATGCGCTCACCGAAGGCCAGCTTGAGGCCATCGGCGAGTACTACATGGAGCAGATGCATCCTGGCGAGGCGCATGAACTCATGAACAGGATGATGGTCTCGCAAATCGGCGAGAAGGGAGAAGAGCAGATGCATGTGCAGATGGCACGTTCGCTATACTGCAACGAATCAGGCAGGGGAATGATGGGAGGAGGCATGATGCAGATGATGGGCGGCTTTGGCGGTATGGGGCCCGGCATGATTGGATTTGGATATGGCGGGGGATGGAATTTCCTGAATGTGCTCTACTCGGTATTGCTCATCGGGCTGATCATTCTGGTCTATGTCTGGATTGCCCGGTTATGGAAGGACATGAAACATAGGGGCAGTAGGAGATGAGCAGCGAGGCCATCGAGGCGCAGCGGACAGTCGAGCTTGTCGAATGCGGCGCGCCTGGCGTCCGAGAAGCGAGGGTGGTGACGCAGGACACCTCCGCCATAGAGTGGGACCGCTTCAGGCGCCTCAGCAAAGCGGCGGAACGGGTAAACCACCTCGGGTTGAAGGAAGGCACGGTCGTCCTGGATGTCGGAGGCTTTGACGGGGCCTTCGCGCTCTTCGTTCCTAGGCTGAGGGTATGGGTCATCGACCCCAACACGACCGGCGGGTCAGGCCTGGACATCCCGTTCCCTGACCGGCATTTCGAGGCAGTGGTGAGCATCGATGCCCTGGAGCATGTGCCGCGCGAAGACAGGCCGAAGCTGCTGCTGGAGCTGCTCCGCGTCACCAGATCAAAGCTATTCATCAACTTCCCGGAAGCGAGGAGCATGGATGCGCAACGCCTTGTCCTCTCCATCATCACGAATAGGTTCATCAAGGAGCATGTCGATTACCGGCTGCCGAGCCAGGAGGAGGTCGTCTCCTTCCTGAAAAAAGCCTCCCCGAATAGTGTCGTCACCGCTTTAAGCCATGTGACTATCTATACATGGCTGGCATGGTTCGTCCTGTTCCATACGGACAAGGAGCGCGGGCTGCAGGTCTCGAGTTTCCTGAAAGCACAAGCGCATGACACCCCTCCGTTTCTTTATGATCTGATAGAATGCGAGATGAGGTGAGGCATGAGATTCGGCATCGTGATAAGCACGGATGAGCCTGAGGTGGTCTGGAACGCCTTCAGGTTCGGCGCCGTAGCGTTGCAGACAGGCCATAAGGTGAAGGCCTTTCTCATAAACCGCGGCGTCCAGGTCGAAGGCATAAAGGACGAAGCCCACGATGTCAAGGGGCAGATCGACGCATTCAACGCGGGCGGGGGGGAGATACTCGCCTGCGGGACGTGCCTGAAATCGCGAGGAAAAGCAGGGACGCCCATCTGCCCAGTCTCGACCATGAAGGACTTGCTGAAGATGGTGGAGGAATCGGAGAGGATACTGACCTTCGGCTGATTGCCGGTGCGTTGCGCAAGGGCTTGCATAAATAATCAGGCATATTTTCTTTTATGCGTCTCCGCCGCCGGACACTTCCTATCCCCATAATCGCAGAACACGCAGCAGGTCTTTTCCGCAGCAATCATCTTGCCGCAACCCTTGCATGTGTAGAACGCCTGGCATTTGCCGTGCGGGATGCTCATCGGCTGCTTGTGGCCGCATTTCGGGCAGGTGACATTGCCGATGATCGCCTTCGCCTCTTGTTTTGCCAGTCTCATTTTCCCTTATCGATGATGGCCATGACCTCATCAAAATCATCGACAAGATGGATCAGGTGAAGGTCGCGGATGTCGTTGATGAAGAACTCATTCTTGAGTGGATTGTCCTTGAGCCAATCAAACAGTCCTTGCCAGTATTTTTTGCTCACGCAGATGACTGGTACGGTATCGACGATACCGGTCTGCATCAGTACGACATATTCAAACAGCTCATTCAAGGTGCCGTAACCGCCAGGATAGAAGATGAGGGCTTCGCTCTTGATAGACATGACGAAACGGCGGATGAACAAGAACCGAAAGCTCAGCTCTCCGGTAAAGATCGGATCGGTAATTTTTTCTCCTTTCAGCAGTTCCGCCTTCAATCCGATGGACGGCGCTTTCGCCTGCGTCGCGCCGGTATTTGCCGCGTGCATGATGCCCGGCCCACCACCGGTGACAATAGCATAACCGCGCCTGCCAAGCTCCTGTGCGACCTTCTTGCAGTGCTCGTAGTACTTGTTGCCCGGCGCCACTTTATGCGAGCCGAAGAAGGTGACGATAGTCTTATCCACCTTATTGAGCAGCGCGAGACCTGCATTGATCTCCTGCCGTACCCGCTCGATGGTCGCTTCGGTGTTGGCGTAGTATTCCTTGTTCTTGTGCAGACGGGTCATGCTGAAGCTAAGAGAATGGCGGTATTTAAAGTTATCCGCTTTTGGGGTCAACTCTCCTTAATGATGGGGAGAGCCGAAACCAAAAATGCGAACAGTAGATCTCATGCAGGGATTATCTTGATACCATCCTTCTCCGGGATGATGGCGACTTTCTCTTCGTCTTTCAGATGGTACTTCTCTACCAGTTCCTTCGGGATCCGCAAGCCTAAGCTCAGGCCCCATTTCGATAGCTTGACCTGATACCGTTTCAATACCCTATATTTCTCCGCGACCGCGTGCAATTGTTCCATATCGACGATCTCCTCGCCGCAGTTTCTGCATCGGTGATAAGAGTAGCCGACACCCTCTGGTGTCTTGGCTTCCAGCTCGTGCATGGTTCCCCTGCATTCAGCGCATCTTTTCATCGTCATCGCCCTCGATGGTGAATATCTTCAATCTGTCGCCGACAAGCTCACCGACGCAGATGATCGTCCGCTTCGGTCCGGTGTTGACAAACCGGATGCCATGCTTGCCGAACCGTTCCACCTTTCCCCGCCAGAGCGTTTGCTCAATCATGTCGGGATCGATGCCGCGCTCCATGGCGCGGATGAACACATGATGTTTGATGGCAATCTCGTACTTGGATACATCCAATGATATCACCTAATATCAATTGATATATAAAGCTTGTGTCGATCCATTCGTATCATCGGCCGTCACGGGATATTCTTCCTTATAGTCGATGACCAACAGCTTAAAATACGCTTCGGCATTTCCGTTGAAAAATTTTCGGTGTTATCGGAACAATTCCGCCCTGAAGAGAAAAATTTACAGAATAATCGTAACGGGTCGGATAATCTTCGACAGCGCCGGAAGGTTTCACGTACATTCCACGAGATGTAGCACGGATGGGGTAACATTCTTTGCCATAATCGCGGTTAAGCGAAACCTTTTTAATCCAGCAGCCGTTTCCAACAGCATGACACCACACACGCTTTCCCAAGACGTCAAGCAGCACCGCAAGCCCGGCTATGACATCGACCCGATCTTTATCAACCGCTGGAGCCCGCGTGCCATGAGCGGTGAGCTGTTGACCGATGACGAGCTCATGCCATTGTTCGAGGCAGCACGATGGGCGCCATCATCTTACAACAATCAGTCCTGGCGCTTCATCTACGCCAAGCGGGACACGCCGGCGTGGAATTCTTTTTTTGATATTTTATGGGATGGCAACAAGCCGTGGTGCGAGAAGGCTGCCGCGCTTGTCGTCATCATATCTAAAATTACCTTTGACCACAATGGAAAGCCTGCGCGGACACATTCGTTTGATACAGGTGCCGCGTGGGAAAACCTCTCCCTTGAAGCTGCGCAAAGAGGACTCGTCGTCCATGGCATGGAAGGCTTTGATTATGACAAAGCAAAGCAAGTTCTTGGTATCCCGGAGGGGTATACTGTGGACGCCATGGCTGCCATCGGCAAGCATGCGCCCAAGGAAACATTGCCGGAGAAGTATCAGGCCATGGAAAAGCCGAATGACCGGAAGGCGCTGAAGGATATTGTGTGGGAAGGACGGTTTAGGGGGTAAACTGTTTATGCATTATTCATACACTCTTCCACGATGATCTAGTGCGATAAGATAAACAATCCTATTCTTTCCATCAGTAGTAAAAATCAGCCGATATTTTCCAGTGAGTCGTGTAGCTTTACTTCCATGCAAGGATCCAGCTAAAAACCCACCTATCTTTTCTGGATATTCCTTCAAATGGTGGATCTTTTTATCCAGCTCTTGAAGTAGATCTTGATGATGTTTGAGCTTCCGGAGATGCTTGAGAAAGGTATCTGTTCTCGTTATCACCCACTCAGACATGTTCACATCTCGTTTATCATGTCCCGTACAGAAGTAATTTCTTTTACTCTCCCTCGTTTAATATCAGCCATACTATCAGCAATCTGTCGCATAGTTTCCGGATTACCAAGAACTTCTATTGTTTCGGTAAGGGATTCTACTTCTTCCTTCGTTGCCATTTTCTTTTCAATCTTCTTTAGTTCTTCATATATTTGTTTCATGGATATGGCTTCTGTCATAATTTCCTTTATTTGATTAGGAGTTTATATAACTTTCGCTCATTTGTCGAAAAATTTTCGGAAAAAGAACAGCAAAACTTGTCAAAAACGGCGGGGACCACCAGTCAATAGACTGGTGGCATGTTCGCTTCGCTCACCCCGCCGTTTTTGAGCATGCTCAGAAATATACCACTTTTCTGCCTCAGGGTGGACGCTGTCCACCGGTCAAATAGACCAGTGGTATATTTCTGACATATTAAGACTAAAGAAGCGCATAACGTTATGGATAAAGTAAGAATTTATGATACAATATTCTTGCTCTCTATGCTCTCCATCATTGTCTGGGTGATATTGAAAGTTCTGAGATATATCTAATCATTTCATCATCTCTCCGCCATCCTCCAGAACACCTCAAACTGTTTTCTTGCGGTATCGGCGAGCATAGAGTTCTTCGCGATGATGGCATACGTCGGCATGCTGTAGATGATATCAATAACGGTATCCTGATAGATGAATCGTGCCGTGTTGCCGATGAGCTCTGGAGGAAAAAAGCGATACGTCGCGGTTTTCGCATACTCCAATCTTCTTCCTCCTCTCTTAAGGATGATGCGTTCAGTAATCCTGTTCTTCTGCCAGTGGTTGAGCAGTTTCTGGAGATACACCGGCTCGATCTCTTCCATCCGCGCTTCATCGACCCCAAGGATAAGCAGTTCTTGTCGCGGTTTAATCTCTGTCAAAACGCGCTTGAAGACATTCTTTATGGTGTATTTTCCCTTCAGGACTTCGACTGAAATGTCCTCTTTTGGCTCTTGGCGAAGGCGTTCCAACTCATTGCCAAGCTTCTTCAACACATCCAGCCGGTGCTCTGCAGTAGTCAGGATGTGCTCGAATGGAAGCATCTTGAAATGCTTCTTCCCCTTTTCCGTGATCTGGGCGATGTAGCCTTTCTCCAAGAGGCGCTCAAGGGCGTAATAGACATACGGCCTATTCAAACCAGTTTCCTTAGCGACCCGCGTCGGGCTGAGCGTGCCTTTCTTGACGAGCGTGAGGAAGATGTCTATCTCATTCCTGGTCAGGCCGAAGTCCTCGAGGATTTTTGGGTCCATGACGCCTGGAAAGCGGCAGCTGCTTATAAAGTTTTGTAATAATTGCGACAACAAAATGTTTTATAGCCTAGTTACTTGTGTAAACCATGCCAACCCTTGAGGATATCATCAGCTATGGCCATTTCACCAAAATAACGCCTGAAGACCAAGGTCTCTTCCTCCGCTTTTTTCTTGCCGAGCTTGAGCTAGAACGATATCCAAATAGCTGGGCGTACATCACACAGGCCTGTCGTGGTTTGGGAGAGCTTGGCTATAAATTCTATGATGGCAAGGTGCTTATAAGTATTGGATCACATAAAGGGCACTATGTTATAGTAAACCCCTTAGGCAGAGAGGCTGGTGCCGCGGTTAGTAATATAGCCCAAGAGTTGTGGCACTGGAGCGGGAAACCAGTGTTCATCAAGCACATGAAAAAATCAGATCAAATCTATCTTGGCAACGGTTTTGTACCCATGGCCGAATACCCGTGGGAAAACGATGCTCCATACGACGATGCCACATTCCCGGAGATTATTGTTGACAATTTTATCATTTGTGCGAAGGAGCTGGATACACCAAAGAACGCAAAGTATCGTCTCCAACTGCATCGTTTTGAAAGAAATTTTCCTGAAAATGCTGATCCTTATTTTATTAGCCAACCTTACAAACCGGAATGGCATGAAACGCAGGTTCGGGCATTGATCCAAGAATGGGCTAAAAGAGATGATTCCCGATTAGCTCCTTATCAGAATATGCTCCGGTATCCCCCAACATCAGGTTTTAATTTTGTCACCGTGCTCCAAAATGATGTTGTCGGTTTTCATATATTTGATCGGATAGGTACTCATACCGCGGCAGCTTACGCAACGATGGTTGATTATCGGCGTTTTCCCGGCGCATCTGAAGCCTGCTTCCTGACGACGATGAGTGCACTAGAATATTTTGGTATCACGCGTATTAACCTCGGCGGTTCAGAAACAGTATCCTTGGATAATTTCAAGCGGAAGCTCAGTCCTCATACAGTTCGGGATACGCGAGAGGATCATCTTGTCTATATCGGAGATGACCTGCCTGCGCAAAGCGTCGAGTCCCCTACAGCACGTTCACCTTCGCCGCCACAATGAAATCATTCTGCGACAGCCCACCGATGGTGTGCGTCCAGAGTGTCAGCTGCACCTTGTTCCACGAGATCTCGATGTCTGGATGATGGCCTTCGCGCTCCGCGAGGTCCGCCACCTTGTTCACAAAGGATATGGCCTGCTTGAAGTTCTTGAACGTGAAGGTCTTCGTGATCTTGCTGCCGCCTTCCATGGCCCAGCCGGGCACCTGTTGCAGCAGGGCAGAGGCCTCTGCCCAGACCATCGGTCGGACGCCGCCTTCGCATGGGACGCATCGCTTCTTGAGGAGCTCGGTCATATAGTGATTGAAGATGGCTGGGTATTAATATTTTTCTGCAGTTGTCCGTTTCCTGCTTCTCCCCTTCCTTGAGGGGAAGCAGGAAACGGCCGCGCAATGTTTATATACCTTAAGGGTATATAGTGCCTTGAGGTGATAGTATGACAGTCTACAGGCTCAAGAAGGTCGGCAGGTACAATTATCGCAAAGCCCTCAAGAACGGCCGTCGCGGGAGCTCGGTCACCATCCCAGAAGCGTATCGGGAACAGGCGGAAAAACTGTCGGCCGACGCGAAGGGGGAGATATTCACGCTCGAGCTGCCGGACACGGTCGTCAGGAGATCCAGGCCGCGCTATCTCGGCAAGCGATAGCCGCACACTACTTTTCTTCTTCTGTCGTATCCTGCTCCTGCGCGTCCTTAGCCAGCTGTCGGGCATGTCGGGAAAGCTCGCTCGTCTTCTCGGCCTGCCTGAACGCTGTCCGCAGGAGCATCTGGTTGCGGCGCTTGAGGTCCTCGATGATGATGTCCTTCCGCCGCAGCTGTTCTGTGTAGACTCGTTCTAGGCGACGCTGCCCATCGCTCTCCGGCGCCTTTCGCTGATGATCGAGGATGACGAAGAATGCCAGGACGATCATCGCCGTGAGGGCGGCAAGACGCAGCCAGAACGCGACGCTCTCCACGCGTGCCGTGAGCACGTTCTCGAAGAACAGGCTGATGATGATTATCATAGAGAAGGTATACCAGACTTCAAGCAGGAAGCGGCGGGGATGTGACGGTCGCATAGAGGGAGAGAAGGTCGTATCCTATAAAAAATTGATGGTATGAGCTTATTCTATCTTCCCCATGTGTCCGTGGAAAAGCGCCTTGCGATGGAGGGCAAAGAAAGTGATGAGCGTCAGGATGGCGAGGATGGCTGCGATCTTCGCGAATAGTGATATTGATAGTATTCCCTTCTTGAACTCGAGCGGGCTTTCTTGTGCGGGGGTAGTCACTGGGGTGGGTGTTCCTTCTGGTTGTTCTGTCGGCAGTGGTGTCTCTTTCTCGCCGGGCGCTGTCGGCATCTGGGTTGCGGGGATGCTTTTCGGTTCGTTGACCGGCGTTGCGGCGAGGATGGGTTCGATGAAGACCTCGATACCTTTGGGCGTGACGTCGGCGAGCTTGAGGGTGACGTCATCTTTTCCGTCGTTGTCGATGTCAAGGGGGGTTGTCTGTCCTACCGTGATTGTGGCTAGGGCCGTGCCGAAGGCTATCTCTGCTCCGTTCTTGCCATTGATCCGGATGATGTCGAAGATGTAAGATCGATCTCCGACAGGGACGGAGACCTTCTCTGCGCTAGATATAGTGAATTGGACACCATCGCGGGATAGTGGTGCGGTTGAGGGCGGTGTGGCCTGCACACTGCTTTCCTGTTCTGGCGGAGCTACTGATTCTCTCGCGCTGTACGCGCTCCAGCCGGTGACATGGAAAGTGAGGGTACCGTCGCCATAGCTCACCCGTGTACAGCGGGTGGCCGGGCAGGAGGCGAACGTACCGTCATCATCGAGATCGACAAGCTCTTCCGGGCTTGAGAATCCCAACCGGTGGAATCTGACTTCTCCGGGGATGTTGAGGAAAGAGAGGTTCGTCGAGTTCAGGAACGCCTTGTTGAAGCTCAGGTTCAGGGCCGAGCGGGAGACATTTGCCATGTTGGAAAAGTTTACGACGCTAAAGAAGACAACACTCGCATTGCTGTCCATCATGCTGAGCCTGGTGAAGTTATTTTCATAGGAGCCATTCGTGAACACCCATGACCCGTTTGAGGAGATGGAAAGGTTATCGAACGTGTTGTTCGCCGATGAAAGCACGATCAGGCCTGTCCCGAGATCGGTCCGGATCGTCATGTTCACTATCGACACCCTGCTTGACGTGTTCACGAGCAATCCGGTCCCTTGGGAGCTCGAAGCGTTCGCCTGCCGTATGCTCACATTGCTCGCATTCTCCAGGTATATTGCGGTGTTATTGCGAGAGAACACGTCCATACGTTCAATGCTCACGTTCCTGCAATCGGTGCAGGAGAAACCGATACCGGCTTCGGTCGAGAGGAAGATATCCTTGAGCACGACTGAACCGGATTCGATGATGCCGGAAAAGTTCATGCCCATGCCGAACGTACTCGCTCCGGTGAAGTTGTATATCGTCATATTCGTGATGTTCTCGGCAAGCGCTGACGAATAGCTCGCATTGCTCATCCCGGATGAATTGCGGATAGTGATGTTGAACGACGAGCGGAAGCGGAAACCGCCCATATTCACGCTTTGCCCGCGCACATTCTCCATGACGATATTCTTGGCGCCGCTAACGAAGATACCATGAGAGGTTCCGGAACCCGCCGATCCGTTCGAATCAAAAAGGAAGACATCATTCATGTCAATTATTGAAATGCCAGAATTGCTTGTCGAATTGCCGAACACATTCCTAAAGGTGATATTATTCCCGAAAACTCCTTGCCCGCTACCGGACACGCTTATGCCGATTGAAAAATTTGCTGTACCAGTCACGTTCGTCATCGAACTGCTCGTGACATTCCAGAGAGAAATACCCTGTGAACTGCTTCCTACCGGAACGCCCTGCGCGCCAAAGCTCACCACGTTTGTCACATTGATGCCAGAACTATTCAAGATAAGTAAGCTCTGACCCTGGCTCTCGCCGAACAGGCTCGACACGACATGCGAATTCGTCATGTTCTCGAAACGGACATTGTTCGTGAAGTTATAGACGAAGCAGTTCCGCACTACCACGCCGGTCATGTTCACCGCGCGGATGCCGACACCGGTATTGCTGCCCTGGATTGTAAAGCCCTGGCAGTCCAGTTCTATGTTGGTCGCGTTAAACTCGATGCAGGATGCTGCAGCGGTGATGTTCGCGGTAAGGTTGCTCGAGTCATTGATGAACGCAGGGCAGGACGCTATGGTCACAGCTGAAGCGGAGAACGAGACCATAAGAAGGATAGCGAGCATTCCGGATAGGATTATCGCATCGGATCCCGCGCTGTGCCTCTTTTCAAGCATTTCAGGTGATTTGTGCTGTAATATGTATATAAAATTTGCTATTTAAACGATAGTCAATAGAATACGTCTAGGCCATCATAACCGTCTTAAAATGGTCAGCTTTCAGCCAGTTTCATCCCAGCCCTTCAGGAACGCTGTCTCTGGCGGCGAGAGCCCGTCTTCTCCATCCTCCCGCTCCCCCAACGAGAGGGCATCACGGACAGGAAAGCCTGCTCCATGCGTATATTGAAGCCTTGACCCCCTTATCACGCTTTCACCTCTTGTCTAGCCTATCCGCTCCTCTTTAGAATAGAAACATTTATTAATATATACTTTTAGTATATGCTATATATGATCGCATAGGGGGTATATGCCTTTGGCATTGCCTTGTGCGGTAAGCGGGGGTGTAAGCATGGAAACAAGGAGACTCATCTCTTTTGGTACTTCTTCTTTTGTCGTCTCTGTCCCGAAAACGTGGGTCCGGGAGAATAAGCTCAAGAAAGGTGATCTTGTCCATATCGAGGACCGGAAGGACGAGCTCATCCTTTCGCTGGGCACTGGCGGCAAGCTGGAAGAGCCCAAGCGTACGCTGATCGAAGTGGACAACAAGGATCTGAAGCTCATCCGGATCGAGATCGTCTCTGCGTATCTGAACAATTACGATATCATCGACATCGCGGGCAGGCAGCTTGAGCGCCTCGCGCCGCAGGTCAAGGGCATCATCCGGAACCTCACCGGCCTGGAGATCATCCAGCAGACAGCCACCAAGATAACGGCGAAGGATCTCCTCAACCTCAAGGAGATATCCATCCGCACCCTGATCCGCAGGATGGACAACATCACGCGCTCGATGCTCATCGACTCCATCGATTGTTTCATGGCCGATCATTTCGAGAGCATCTACGAGCGTGACCTTGACGTGAATCGGCTGGTCTTCCTCGCCTGCCGTGTCATCCGGGCCGCCATGCTCAACCCGAAGCTCGGGAAGCATCTCGCCATGGGCAACCTTGAGCTCATGTACAGCCGGGACATCATCATCCGCATCGAGAAGATCGGCGACCAGTCCAAGCGCATCGCCCGGCGCATCCGCAACGCCACTGCCCTCTCGGCGGAGGAGAAGCAGGAGCTCTCTAATCTCTACAAGCGCCTCATGAATGATTATCTCAGCGCCATGAAGGCGTATTACAAGAAGGACGTCCATCTGGCGTACCAGATTGAGGCGACCAACAAAGATGTCATCGAGCTGTGCTCGGCCTACAAGCGGCGCAATGACCCGGTGGACACGGCGCGCATCATCGAGCACTTCAAGAGCATGCGCACTGCCGTCAAGAACATCGCGCGCGGGGTCATCGGGATGGAAGAGAACCCGTTCCTGCCGCCCGGCTCGCTGGAGAACGCAGGCTAACTCAGGCTAGTATGCTCGTTCTCATGCAGCTAAGGTATACGTGGCGGCAAGCCTGCGTACATAGTGGTCCACCTTCGTCCTGAAGTAATACTCCGGATATTGGTCAAGGACTTTGGCAAGGTCGACGCCGAGCTTCTTTGTCTGGACCTGGACATTACGGAGCAGGCTGGCGATCACCGCAGGCGAGCCTTCCTCGGAAAACAGGCGCGTCATGGCGGGGTCGGTGATCCGGCAGCGCGACTGCTTCGCCTCGTCTATGACAGCAAGGAATTGCCGTTCCCATGCTTCCAGATGACGCTGCAGGGCCTGGAGATTGGCCAGCAGAAGGCGGATGTCCGGTTCAAGCGTGGTCGATAGGAGTTTCTGGATGGTATTCGCTTCTGCCCGGACCTGCTCGAGCGTGAGCTGCCGGACATGCCGCAGGTCAAGCACCGCTTTTCCCGTCATGGCCTCGCTCTGTTTCATGTGGGTGATTATTGTCTGGCAGAATTGGAGGATATACTCATTGAACTGCTGGTCAGAGATATGCTCCCGCACCGGGCCTTGCTGCTGGTATTGGATGATGAGGTTGCGGAGTTCGCGCGTCGCGTGATCTATCCGCATGAATTCCTCATGCATGGTCGGGTGGAACCAGGACATACGGCAGGCGATGCGAAGAGGGTATATAAACCTTGTGTGGCCAGATTTGGCTTGTGGCTCTCCTCATGGGTAAGGAGAGCCACAAGCCAAATCATGGATGGCGTGATGAGACACTGTCCCGCGATGCCGCTATCTTTAAAAACTGCTCTTCTTTCTTCAGCGCATGCTCCTCAAGAACTGCAGATTCCTGATAACACAGAACGCGAAACGTGATATTCTGGAGAATGTCGATGTCCTGATCGAGGATGACCGAATCAAGGCGATAGGGCGGAACCTCGGCAAGCTCGACAAGAAGCATATCGACTGCTCCAAGAAGATCGTCATGCCCGGCCTGGTGAATACGCACACGCACCTCGGCATGCACTCGCTGCGCGGCCTGTGCGATGACGCCGAGCTGCATGACTGGCTCGGCATCGTGACCAAAGCGGAACGGAAGCTCACGGACAAGGAAGTGCTCGCCAACACCGAAGCGGGCCTGCGCGAGGCCATCCGTTTCGGCACGACGTGCGTGTATGATTCCTATCGCCTCGCTGAAGAGCGCGCGCGGCTGTTCCAGAAGCTCGGCATGCGCGGTTGTCTTTCTTCCACCATCCGCGAAAAGAAAGACATCGCGACAGCGGAGAGATTCATCAAGCGCATGCAGCAAGAGGACGCGAGCTTGCTGAAACCGATCGTGGCGGCGCACGCCATTTTTTCCACGGATGAAGCGATCCTGAAATCCGTCATCGCCTTGAGCGAAAAATACAACGTCATGCGACGGTTGCACGTCGGCGAGACACGGAAGGAACGCTTTGACATCCAGCAGAAGACCGGCAAATTGCCCATCGAGTACCTGGACAGCATCGGCTTTTTGGACGGGAAAACGCTGCTCGTGCACTGCATCTGGCTGACCAAGGGAGAGATCCGGCTCATCGCGAGGAGCAAGACAAAGGTGAGCCATAATCCCATCTCGAACATGAAGCTCGCCTCCGGCGGCGTCATGCCGCTCGTGGAGATGATGCAGGAAGGCGTTGTTGTTGGCTTGGGCACGGATTCCGTGGTGAGCAACAACAACCTTGACCTCTTCGAGGAGCTGAAGGTGACGCCATTGCTGCACAAGCAGCATCGCTGGGATCCGAAGGTGATCACGCCGCAGGATGTGCTCGACATGGCGACGATCAATGGCGCGCGGTGCCTCGGATTTGACGATGTCGGCAGCATCGAACCGGGCAAGAAGGCGGATATTATTATGATCGATCTCGCGCCGCACCTGCTGCCCGCGACGACAAAGAATATCATCTCGAATATCGTCTATTCGGCGAACGGGAATGATGTGTGCGATAGTGTGATTGATGGGAAGATGGTGATGAGAAAAAAAGTAATCAGTCCTGATCAGGTTAGGGCATAGTATTCAACGACGTTCTGTTTTGCCCGAGGTTTCAGGCCATCCAAGACTCCAGCGTAAACATTTTTTTGGGTGGTGTGAGCCATCTCCCAAACTAAGACTCTTTTCTTGTTGTAAGCTCTATCAAGACATTAAAACTTCGTTGTAGGTCTTTCTCTTTTACAATGATCAAGTGCTCTGAATGGCAGATCATAGAGTCGATAATGCTTATATTATTAGCTGCCAATTCATTTGATAACAGGGCAAAAACTCCCGGTGTTTTAGTGATGTCCACATTGTACGTTATGGTTATCTCTCCAAGATTTTTCTCCATATCCACAATCTCTTTTTTATCAAATATCTTTTCCGCTTCTTCTGATGTCTTTTCATCAATGATTATCTTGATATATTTGTTGACCTCAAAAATCCGCAACGTATCTCCACCCTGGAAATCAATCTTTTGATAGAGGTTCGCCAATTTATTCCTGACTGTTTCATTTTTCTTGAGAAGAACGGACGCTAATTTAGTCCTCGTGAGAAGTTTGGCTTTCATGAGGAGTTTATAGATCTCCGGCAGATATTCCTTCTCTTTCATATCAATATGGTATCTGCGAATAGCGCTAATGACCGCATTGAGCGAACAGTTGAGACCAAGGTCTTTGATTATTCTCTTGGCGAGTGCTCTGCCGTTGATCAGTCCATCTGCTAAATCCTTTTTGATAGTGATATGATTATCCAAGTACCGCCAGACTTCCCTGTTTATATTTTTCATATTTCATTAAAATATTTCAATATTTATAAATTTATCTAAAATTTGTCACATGATTTAAGTAGAAAATCGCAATACCGGACAGTATGGACAAACCTGATGGTGATGGCGGTAAAGAGTGTTGGACTGATGTTTATGATAGAATCAAGGCCAAAATCAGGAAACATGAATTTGAAGTTACCATTGAAGGCGAAGGAAACTTTCTTATCTTTCAAGATGGGGAAAGAGAAGATGTCCCCTTCTCGCTGAACTATCTGGTACGGGGCGGGTTGATCTGGCAGATCCAGGAGGGAGCGATCACCTATGCTACAGAACCAACTCCAGAAATGCTTGAGGGATTACTTCCAGACCATGTGGTTGGCAGAGTCATGCTCGGCGACCATGCGGGAAGGAATGGATATGGGGATCCTTATCCTTGCCGGAGAAGAGAGTTTCGGGAAGCCCGATGTCATCAGCTAGAGAAAGGAAGGTTGGAATATACAATAAGAGGGACAGTCGATGAAGAGGAGTATGAACTGCCAAGATTCTTAAAAGAGAATGTTCCCCGCACCGACAAAGTTTTTTATCCGCTGCTTAATCATTTTCATGTGACCTATAATGATACGGATATCTCTTTGGTCGATCTCATACTCGCCCCTCATGATTACAAAGACTGGGTCAAACACTGTCTGGGGACGGGAGATGGTCTGGGGAGATACCGTTGGTGGTAAGTGACGCCAGAAGGAGTGACAAAATGCTTCGGTTAACGATACTATTGGATGGGGAATATAAACACCATGTGCCTCCAAGTTTGGATACGCTGGGAAAAGTTGGAACTCTCATGGGGGGGGACCTTTGAAAGCCTAGAAGAAATCGCTAATGAAATAGATTGCTGGGGATGGAAAAGACAGGATCCGAAAGAGTGGCCAGGCTATCACCGCTATGACTGGCATCACCCTACCCTCTGCGAGTCATTGTTTATACCTGATGAGGTCAAGGTCAAACTAGCAGATTTCCCGTATGTCAAGAGATGGCCGGTTGTATATCACAACCTTAATCATGGCGGGATTTATGACATAGCGAATATTGAAGTGTTAATTATGGAGTAATGAAACAATAAAAAGATTTATAAAGTTTATGACTAATCAAGTAATCAATCTGGGGGTACAAATAATGACCGCAATCTTTGAACACTGTTGTATATGTAATGAAACAGAGCATAACGATCATTGGTGGGATTAAAATGGCGCTTGAAATATCACTTGAATTAAAAACTAGATATATGTTCGCATTGGAAAGTGTTGCTCGTGAAGTTGCAGGGAAGGTTTCAAGTTATAAAGGTCCTATCCATGACATAGGACACATACGGGGTCATGAAGAATCAAATATAGACCGGTTAGCATATGAATGGATGCTGGGCGCGCTAGAGGAACATTTAGGCCGGTTTCCAGAGGATCAAAGATTCAAGGGAAAATACTTGTTCGAGCTACATGAACTTCAAGATGTGGAATCAGGCGTACCGCACGAAGAGACCAAAAGAAGGGTCTTGAGAATAGATGAAATAGACGGGACTACAAACATAAAAAGAGCTAAATCATCCACTTTTGACTATTGCCCTTCCGCAACTATTTCTATAGCATTGTGCGAAGATGAAACAATGGGTTCAACGATTATCGGGACTGTTTATGATATGCTTCATGATGATGTCTTTTCTGGAATGCGCGTTGATGGTGGTTATGTAGCATTCCATAACCGGCGTTTACTCGACCGGGGAGATTTTGAAGAAAAGAGGGGTGATACAAGTACAAGGATAATGGTTGTCGGCTATTCAAATAGAGAAAGAATAAGGAAAGGGGAACTGGAGCAGGCGATCTTGGATGCAGACAGCACAAAAAAAGACTTTAGGGTGTATGACGGTTCTCGCTCAACAACAATTGACATCATAAACATCTTAAGGAACCAGTTTGATGCTTATATAGACCCCAGAGCGCATTGGCCGGAAAGCGGAGCCATGTTATACCCATACGATATCGCTGGTGTCATCCCTATAGCTTATGGTTGTGGCTTAGAGATTTCAGATATCTATGGAAACCCGATAGAAAAATACAGCGGGAGTCAACCATTAACGATCATAGTGGCTAGAAAAGGCTTGAAAGACCGGTTTGTAAATATATTAAGACCTTTAGTGGGGTCAACTGGATAACATAAAAGAAAGGATGAGTGATACTGTTAAAGTTATCAAAAAGGTAAAAACAACATGACCACGAAAATCATCGTCGGCGGATTGGTCGTAAAGGACGGGTTCGACAAGCGAGGGCGCCATGCGATAACATGGCAAACCAGTCCACTAAAACCGAAAGATATATAAACTAAAGTTAATATCTATTAACTATGGTAAACATATATAAACTAAAGTTAACAAACCTACAGCAAGAGATCTTACGATTGCTGTTCGTGAAGGCAGGCACGTCATTGAATCAGAGGCAAATCGCAAATTTCTTAGGGGTATCTCCGCCAGCGGTGATGAAAGCTTTGCCGGATCTGGGGGAAGAGAACCTGATAAAAATAAGACAGGATAAGGAAACAAACAGGTGGTCAATAGAATCGAACAGGGATAATCATAAGGTGATGCAGTTAAAAAGGACAGACAACCTAAAGTTGATATACGAGACTGGATTGGCAGACTTTCTTGAGAAAGAGTTTGCCGGGGCGACAATAATCCTGTTCGGAAGCTATTCACGGGGAGAAGACATAATCAATTCAGATATAGACATTGCCGTTATAGGGAGAAAAGAAAAACAAGTGGATTTGATAAGGTATGAGGGGGAATTGGAAAGAAAAATAAACATAAATTTTTATGATTCATTCAAGAACATCCACAAACAGTTAAAAGAGAATTTATGCAATGGCATCGTGCTTGTAGGTGGGACTGAATTATGAAAGGAATAAAACAATTTGATGAGTTCATAAAAGAAAACATCGTCAAAAAACAAAGCATAGACAGGTCAAGAGCTGAATTCCTAATCAAAGAATCTGAAAACAGTTATGCTCATTTATTAGAGATGGCAGAAAAGATTAGATTAAGCGATACCAACGCGAATATGTTCGTAAAATCATGCTATGACATCTTGATGGAGATGATACGGGCAAAAATGCTGCTTGAGGGATACAATGCATCTGGTTTTGGAGCTCACGAAGCTGAAGTATCGTACCTGAGAATTCTTGGCTTTGATGAAAGAGATGTGCAATTTGCCGACCAGATACGATTCTTCAGGAATGGCATGCTTTATTACGGAACAATACTGGATAAGATCTATGCAGAAAAAGTCATAGACTTCACCAAGAGAAAGTATGCAAGACTTAAAGAGATGATGTTTGTTTAACGGAGAAAACATGACCACGAAAATCATCGTCGGCGGCCTCATCGTGAAGGACGGCAAGTTCGTCATGGTGAAGGAGAAGAAAGCAGGCATCGCCGGCCTGTGGAACCTGACGCTCGGCCACCTTGAAGGCAATGAGACCATCCTCGACGGAGCAAAGCGGGAGATGGAAGAGGAAAGCGGTCTCCAAGTGAAACTGGACGCTTTTCTTGGCGTGTATCAGCACCCGCACCGGCCTCCAGAAAACGCGAACGTGATCAAGATGATCTTTCTGGCATCCGTGGTTAGTGGTGAGCTGCACTGCCCGCCAGATCTGCTCGACGTGCGATGGATCTCGTTCGGGGAGTTCAAGAAAATGCCGCTCGCTGAGCAGCGCGATGGCGAGGCGAACCAGATGATCATCGCGGATTATCTTGCAGGGAAACGGTATCCGATAGGTTTGATGCAGCACTATGGATAGAATGAGTGGACTATGCAACGAGAATATTCCTTAGACACATTGGTCACCGCACGACATGAAATCGCTGAAGGCGAGAGACGAAGAATTTCTCGATATACTCGGAGGGGCGTTAGCCGGATGCTTGGGCGCGATCATCAGGACCGGCAAACATACTTCCGTACGTTGACGGAAGCCGCAGAAATCCTTTTTCATCATGCTGACCCGATTGTCCGCCATGAAGCTGCCTTTGTGCTTGGTGAGATGCGGTATCGAAGCGATATAGAACGGACCGTGGCTATCCGCTCGCTACGGATGGCATGGCGGCAGGATCCGAGCATTGTCGCCAAGCATGAGGTCATTGAGGCATTGGGTGGCATGTGCGGCAATGCTGCAATCGGTGCAGCGGCAGATATGGTAGGGATACTCTATTTCTCTTCCAAGTACCCGCCGGAACTACATAGATACCATCCCGATGTTGTCGCGACAGCAAGAGAAGCGTACGGCAACCTCGTTGGCTACTTACGAAAAAGAAGAGGATGCGAAGAAATTATTCGAGAGCTTGAGGTGTGGCGAACAACTGGCGGAGAAAAACGCAAGGTGGAAAAACGAGCCTAAGCCCATGCTGACGGGATTACAATCGCCCAGCAAGCTTCCCTAAGTCCTCGATGAATTTGCCGGTGGTCCTCATGACAAGCTCAAGCTCATACCTGGCCCCTCCGAGATCCCCGCTGGCCGACCGCTCCGGATCGACTTTCGATAGGAGGATCTGTGCCCATCGCTCATCGTGATTGCGGGAGAAATAGCTTACGTCCGAAGCGAGCTTCGGATCCAGCTGCTGAAATTTTTCCCAATCTGGTCCGGAAAGCTCGCGTTCATCGACCTTGAATTTGAGGATCTCCTTTGCGACCCGTTCGGCAAGCTTGCGAAGGTCCTCTAGCGTAAAGTTTTTCCCCAATCCATCGTTGACGACGCGATAGATGCGCTGGCAGCTCTTTTGCAGGTCAAGGAGTCTTTGTTTCAGGGCCATAGGGGTTTCGACTCACTCAGTGTATATAAACTTTTTCTTCAGTAACTCTGGGATAGCCTCAGCGAGTAGTCGTCCACAGCAATTCAAGCATGGTTTTCACCGTGTTTACTATTGAGGCGTCCTCGATGATCAGCCCTCTCGGCTCTTCCTTGACGAATGTCAGGAACGAGACCTTGTTGCCGTAGGCATACACGCCTGTCGTCAGTTTTCCGCAATCAAGCATCTTCGTCTCCCGAAGTTCCCGCTTGTCCTTCCGTTTCATCTCTTGGGCGTATCTCGACTTTCCGAACAGGAGCCGTATCCGTATGCCTGCTTTTACTCTCCGCATAATATGGTGGGGAAAATAAAAGCCGATGATGGCGTCCAGCTCTTCGCTGCCGATTCCGACGATGTCTTTACCGGTATTGATCCAGTCGTCCATGATGGATTTGAGTCCTTCCTTGCCATCGTATACCTCGACGCGAGGGTGCTCAAGCACGCTCTCCTTCATCTTCTCCAGCATCGGCAGGACCTTGGCGAACCGCTCTTCTTTCTCCTTGATCATGCGATGGATCGCCCGAGGATCCGCCGCCTGGAAGTACTTGACGCCGGATTTGATGACATGGGAGACAAGCCCCTTGTCCATCAAGGCATCGAGCAGATGGTATACCGTGATGCGGTTCAGCCGCGCCTGCTTCGCGATAGACATGGCGCCCTGTGTCCCGCGGAGGAGCAGGGCGAGGTAGACCTCGATCTCCTTGTCTGACAGGTGCAGCTCCTTCAGCGCCTGCTTTATCTCGTCGTGGGGCATGGGTCGTCTCCTATTTAAATATTGTTGTACGTTTTGTACAACAAAAGTTTATATAAACCTTTGGTCTCACTAGAAGGTAACAAATGAAGAAAAAAGGAGGAGACCATGACAAAAACACTCGACGTATTGGTCGTAGACGACAGGGAAGAGAACTGGCAGGCAGCGAAACACTATTTCAGCACAAGACCTGACGTCAGGCCCGATTTCGCCACGACGTATGCAGAAGGATTGCAGAAAGTCCGTGGAGGGGCCTATAACGTCTGCATATTCGACCTTGAACTGCCAAGGACAGAAGGAGCCGAACCTGAAAGGTTAGGTCTCGAGCTTGCTCGGGAAGCGACAAGATATTCCTTGCTGCCATGGGCGGTGATGACCGCAGGAATCTTTCACCATCATCAATGCGAGGCTGCGTTTGTAACCTATTCATGGGATAGGATACAGGATCCGAATAGTCAACTGAGGAATATAGTGAAAATCCCGAAGACCGATCCGAGAGCATGGCAGACGGTATATGAACGGTTGACCGCTTCAGAGATGCTTATCGGCGCAATGGATCGATACCGCAGATTCGTCGGAAAACCGATGAGCCTGGAAACGACCAGATTATTCGTTCCGGGATACGAAGAGCGATAAGGTACAGCATAATACCAAAAAAGGAGACAAAAATGACAACTACAGCGACGACATTGGAAGCGAAGATACAGGAGATGGAAGTAAAGATGCCAGGCGTGAGCAAGATGCTCCAGAAGAAGGCTTTTGGCCTTGCCCCTCATTATAGGACTTCATGGCCGACAGATGTTGCCTATGCGGAAACAGAGAATTATAAGGTTGTGGCAGCCAAATGGACGGAACATGCATGGTCGAAGCTTGGTGGTGGTGTCCAATGGAATGGCTTTTGTGAGGTATACTCCCGATTGAAAGGAAGCGAAGGCGGTTTCCTTATAGATGACCCAATACGGACAACTATCCGTGACCAGTATGACGCACAAAAAGACAAGCCTGAACTCTGGGGGCACACCTTTGTTTGCATCCAGCATTTAGAAGGAGACAAGGTCCGGGTGGCATGGGCGGATAAAGATGGCCGAGAAGGTCCGGCTTATGAAGTAAAAGAATTCGGCAACCAGCGGATTACGTACCTCTAATCTTTTTATTTCTTTTTATTGGTATAATCATATTAAAGAAGTTTCGTAAACTCTTCTCTCGTCAATCCTGCTTGCTTGATGATAGCGAGCAGTGTTCCTTTCGCTATCTCTGGATGGTTAGGAATGGTAAGCCTACGGTGCGGCTCTTCTATCTGCCGAAGAATTATGTGGCTCCCCGTCTGATGATCTATCGCATACCCGACCTTCAAGAACGCCTTGACAAGCGCTTTACCAGAGATGACCGGCAATTTAGGCACGTATTTCAACTACCTCTTCTTCTATAGATGGCGGTACAGGTTCCCCATGCTTTTGCAGGCTCTCTACATAGCCAGCAATCGCGTCCTTGATGTTCTTTACCGCTTCCGCCCGTGTTTTCCCTTGGGATACGCATCCGGGCAATGAGGGACACTCTACCACAAACATGCCATCCTCATCCTGCGCTATAATGATCCGGTATTTCATGGATTTCATTATGGCGTCTAGGGCAAGCTCGTTTAAATATTTTTGGGAGAAATGCGCGTTTTCCATCGTCTAAAAAGCACCCATGACTTTCAGCACAAGCCATATGGCCAAGACTGACCAGGAGAAGTAAAACAGGATTTGCCAAAATGATATTTCTCGTTTGACGATGATCTCTTTTTTCATAGCGGGTAAGATGCATCTGTCCTTTATATGCCTTTCTCCATAATTTCCGGAAGATTTCCGGCGTTGGACGTCGAAGCAAGAAGATTTTCCGCTTATTTGCTTTCCAGCCGCAGCTTCTTCATCACCAGCGTCCCGCAACACGCGCTCTCCATCTTTTTCTCCGCGTCCTCAATCACGATCCGTTTCCTGAAGATCGACCCATCGAGCGCAAAGGTCTCATACTCGCCGCCTTCACCCGCCACATTCATGCCAAATTGTTTTTGCAGGAGCAATAAATCATCATAGCATCGCTGGTCGATCTTCCGTCCAAGCCATTTTTCCGATAATCCTTCAGCGGCGACGTGCTGGATGATGATCTCGAAACCGCATTCGATCATCTCACGCAATATCCTGTCCTGATCCTTGTGCCATAACGGCGCGAACGTTTTTAGTTTTAACTCCTCGCATACGCGGTTCACGCGCTCCTGTTGATAGTCTGAAGCCAACGCGCCGACAATGACCGCTTCTATCTTGTATGCATCCTTCGCCTTCTGCAGCGCAGCCTTCAGGTCATCAAGCTCCTTCTCTTTTTCACCCGAGGTCGCTTGGGCCACAAGAGGGAGGCCAAGCGCCTCGGCCTGGAGCTTGACATACTGGATATTTGGCGTGTGGAACATCCACGAGTCCGCGCGCAAGGGCATCAGGCTGACAAGGCAACGGACATCCCAGCCTTGCTGGACTGCCCAATACAAGGCGAATGTGCTGTCTTTCCCGCCGCTGAAGAGAATGGTGGTGCGCATAGAAGTACGGGTAATCGTACTGTTTATATTATTTATGGATGCGGCGCAGATTCCCCGCGCTGCTCGTTTCGTTCATCCTCCTTACCCATGAGGAGGATGAACGAAACGAGCGAAAGAAGAAACGAGTGGAAAAAAGATGGCAGAAACGTCAGCAGCGCAAACAAAGTTTACCCGATATAGCTCACTTCCCTGCCCTGTCCAGCAGGCCGTCCTGCGGTGAGCTGGTCCGTGCGCTTGATGATCTCTTCTTCAATCTCCTTGATCTCCTTGTTCAACCCTTTCAGGTTCAGGCGCAGCCCAAGTTTCTTGTCGAGGATCTTGAGTACTTCCTGGCTGCCCTTCATGCCGAGATATAATGGATGCCCGTAGGTTTCCGCCAGCAGGCACACGGCCTCTATGCCACGGTCTGTCGCCAGGCCAGTGAGCAGGCCGGTCACGCCGACGATAGGGCCCACCACGCCATAGAGCTTGTCATTCGCCCTGACGCCGCGCTTGTAACGGTCGACGATCCGCTTGCTATTACCGGTGCAGTACACCTTCGGCCGCTCGGGCACAGTGGGCAGGCCGATGCCGCCGATGGTCACGATTTCCTTTCCGCCAAGCTCGCGAAGGAGGTCGAGGATGGCATAGCAGAATTCGTGGCATGACCGTTCGTCTATCGGCTGGATATCGCCGGCGAGGAAGAGGAGATCCCGTCGCTTGCCATTGAATCGCCTGCAGTACAGCTCGATGACCGGCAGTTCGACCAGATTGTCCTCCGCCACGAAGACGGAGTGCGGCAGCGAGAACGAGGTCATCTCATAGATCTTCTTCGCGCCAAGCTCTTCGATCATGAAGTCCACCGCCACCTTGCCTACATTGCCGATGCCGGGCAAGCCTTCGATGAGGATGGGATCGTTCAGTTTCGGGATGCTTTGGGCGGTCTTCTTGAGTTTCCAGGCCATGGGCGGGCAAAATGGCGGACGATTTAAATACCTTTCTGCGCCTTTCTGCACGTATCTTATCATGCATCTTTAGGCTCTGTCCCGAATGTAGCCGGCGCCGTCTTTTTCGCGCCTGAGCGCTCCGCAGGATGTGCTGCACTAACCCGAGCCGACGTTTCGGCCTTCCCCTTCCATGAGGAAGGCCGAAACGTCAGCGAGGCGGCGAAATTGGAAGGCGTTCGACGGCGCCGGCCGAGCGCCGAAGGCGCGAGATTCGGGACAGAGCCGCATCTTTACATATATCTTTAAATATCCCCGTCCCATAAAGCCTGCATGCAATTCCTCAATCCGCTCGGCTTCTCCGCCTTCGCCAGCATCGGCGTCCTCATCCTGGTCTACCTCATCCGCCCGAAGCCGAAAGACGTCACCATCCCGAGCCTGATGTTCCTCATGCGCGACACCGGCGTCACGGTGCAATCGACCTTCTTCAGGAATTTCTTCAACAGCCTGCTCTTTCTCATCCAGCTGCTCGCCCTCGCGCTGCTCGCGTTTTCGCTCACCTGGCCAGCCCTCAAGGTCATGTACGACACCACCTCAAGCAACACCGTGGTCGTGCTGGACGTCTCTGCCTCGATGCAGGCCAGAGACGGCCTCTCCACCCGTTTCGATGAGGCAGTCTCGGTTGCCAAGCGCTCGCTGAGAGGCAAGACGAGCGTCGTGCTGGCGGAAAACCGGCCAGCCCTCGCGCTCGAGGACAAGAGCGAAGAGAAGGCGGCCAGTCTCCTCCAGAGCATCAAGCCGAAGGATACACGCACGAACCTGGGAGACGCGATCATCCTCGGCGGCGAACTGCTGAAAGGGGAGGAGGGCAGGATCCTTGTGGTGAGCGATTTCTCCTGGACCGACGGCTCTGACCCGGAGGTCGCGCGGCACCTGATCGAGGCGAAAGGTCTTGTTGTCGATCTCGTCAAGGTAGGCACACCGGTCGACAATGTCGGCATCACTGACCTGAAGATAGACCGTCTCGAGACGCGCGTGTACGTGAAAAACTTCGGCAAGAAGGAGAAGACCATCACGCTCGCCGTGGATTATGAGGAAGGGATAGACAAAAAATTCGCCAAGACCATCCTGCCAGAGTCCGTCGAAATTTTCGTGACCGAGTCCCGAGGCGGCATCACGTCGTTCACCATCGAGGATGAGGATGCCCTGATGGTGGACAACACTGCCTGGGCCAGCAATCCGCAAAAGCAGGCCATCAAGGCACTGCTCATCACCGACACCGGCGATATCTTCATCAAGAACGCCCTCCTCGCCTCGACCAATATCGATGTCAAGGTCACCGAGTCCACGCTGGCCGGGACGACCTTCAACGAAAATAAGGACGGCTACAAGGTCATCATCCTCGGCGACATCGATCCCGCCAACCTGCCGCCGAAGTTCCTCGAGCGGGATATCCGGCAAGCGGTGGAGAAAGGAGCCATCTTCATCGTGGAATCCAACGATAAGCTCGGCGAGCTGGAGACCGGTGACATCCTGCCGGTCAACCTCGGCCAGAAGCTCGGCGAGACCGCGGTCACGGCGAATGTCCAGAACCTCCTTACCAAGGATGTCACCTTCGGCTTGGTCAAGCAATACTTCCGTGCCATAGCGCCCAATGACACGCTCGTCATCGCCGCCGCGAGCGACGGCTCCCCCATCATCGCCATGCGCGAGATCGGCGATGGCAGGATCGTCTATTATGGCATCAATGATCCCAAGAGCGACTTCAAGACCTCGCCGTCCTATCCTATCTTCTGGAACAACATGGTCAACTTCCTGCTCGGCATCGAGGACCTCAACAATTTCAATCTCAAGACCGGCAAGCTCCTCTCCTTCGGCAATGAGAAAGAGATCAAGACGCCATCAGGGACCGTGGAGACGACGCAGATCGTGCTCGACCAGGTCGGCATCTACGAGATTGACGGCAGGCAGTACGCCGTCAACCTCCTAAGCGAGCCGGAATCCAATGTGGCGCAGGATACCGAAGTGCAGGCGAAAGTGTCGAAGGCGTATCGGGCAAAGAGCGTCGAGCGCGAGAAGGACGTCAGCCTCGAGCTCTACGCCGTCATCGGCGCCTTCGCGCTCGTCCTGCTCGAGCTTGCCTATGTAAAGTTCCGGGGTGATATCTGATGGCCTCGACCTATACCCTCATCCTCGGCTGGCTCCTCCACCAGCTGCCGTTGAAATACCCTTACCTTATTTTCCTGTACCTCCCGCTCGCCATCATCACGGTCTGGCTCATCCGGCGCACCTTCGTCACGTTCCCGAAGAAGGAGGACCGGATCGAGTATCTGCGCGCGCATCGCGGCATGCGCGCGTTCATGACGCTCACGCGGCTGGCCATCCTGCTGCTGCTGGTCATCGCCCTCGCCTCGCCCTTCCGGCTCGAAGAGCGGGTCGTGAAAGGCGACCTCTCGCTCACGCTCCTCACGGATTCCTCAGATTCCTTCCAGCTTTTCGACAATACTGTGGCGGAGACGCTGAAGACCGAGCTTGAGCGCTATCTCCCGGTCAATCTGGTCGAGGTCGCCTCCGGCAACCGCAGCGCGATCGCGGACGGCATCCTGAACACCATCAAGGGCCAGGACAGCGTCCTGCTCGTGACAGACGGCAACAACAACGTCGGCCATGATCTCGGCGACGTGATGATCCTTGCCGCGAACCTGAACGCCACCATCAGCGCCATCGATCTTGAGCCCATCAAGCGGGACACGGCGGTGACGCTGGACGGTCCCAAATCGGCCATCGTCGGCGGCGAGGTCACCCTCACGGCGCACGTCACACAGGTCGGCGGTGACCAGCCGTATCGCATTGCCATCGATATCGATGGCAACCAGGTCCTTGAGCAGACGGTCTCCGGTACGCATGACTTCCCCGTGAGCCAGCAGCTCAGCGAGGGTTACCATCGTGTGACCGCGCGTGTGTCCATCGACGATACCTTCGCCGCCAACAATGTGTATTATAAGATAGTCCAGGTCGTGCCGAAACCGACCATCGCGTTCGTGACCAGGAAGAGTTCGCCGCTCACGCCGCAGCTCTCCCAGATATATCATATCGACGTCCTTTCTGGCGTGCCGGAGCATCCGGAAAATTATATGGCTGTCGTGCTCGATGATATCCCTGCAGGCGATATCTCGCGAGAGCAGGTCACCAGTCTGACAGACTATGTGACCGACGGCGGCAGCCTGGTCGTCTTTGGCGGCGAGGATTCCTATGACCTCGGCGGCTACAAGGACTCCTTCTTCGAGACCCTGCTGCCCGTGCGTTCCGGCGTCGGCGAGAAGGAGCCGGAGAAGAAGGTCAATGTGGTGGTGGTCATCGACATCTCCGGCAGCACCGGCTCCACGGTCGGCATCGAAGGGGAGAGCAAGCTCGGCGTCCAGAAAGCCTTGGCCGTGAACCTCCTCAACGACATGCGCGCGGAAGACAATGTCGGCGCGGTCGCGTTCAACGCGGAAGGCTTCATCCTCACCATCCTCTCGCCCATAGGAGACAAGCGGCAGCAGCTCATCGATCTCGTCTCCTCGCTCCAATACGGCGGCGGCACGGATGTCAGCTCCGGTATCCGTCAGGCGGAAGAGCTCTTGCTCAGCGCGCAGGGGAGCAAGAACATCATCCTCATCTCAGACGGCGTCACCATGCAGCCGGATGTCGCCCTCGCCCGTATCTTGGCGGCGCACAGCGGTGGCGTCACGACATATACGGTCGGCGTCGGGAAGGATACCGAGGAAGGGTTCATGCGCCAGGCGGCGCAGCTCGGCAATGGCATCTATTTCAAGGCCACCGAGGCGACGCATCTCAAGATCCTCTTCGGGGAGCCGGAAGACAAGGACAAGAGCCAGCGCAATCTTGTCGTGCTGAACAGCAACCATTTCATCACGCAGGACCTCACACTCAATGCACAGCTCACCGGCTACAATCAGGTGGTGCCTAAGGCGAGCGCCTCTGCCCTGGTCACGACAGGTTTCGGCTCGCCCCTCGTCACGGTCTGGCGTTTCGGTCTCGGCAGGGTCGTGGCCATGGCATCAGATGACGGCAGCAAGTACGCCGGGCCATTGCTCAGCAAGGATAATTCGAAGCTGTTCACGCGCAGCATCAACTGGGCTGTCGGCGATCCCACCAAGATGCGGGGCTTCGGCGTCACGGCCGAGGACACGAGCCTCGGCAAGGTGGCGGAGATAACCGTCCGTTCAGACCAGCTCCCGCAATCCAGCCTCATGGAATTCAAGAAGAAAGATGTCGATCTCTACACGGGCTATTTTTCGCCTACCGAGACCGGCTTCTTCTCGCTCGCAGGCGCGGAGATAGCCGTGAATTACCATGACGAGCTCCGGCGGGTCGGCATGGATCCGGGCCTGCGCAGCCTGGTCATGACCACCGGCGGCGAGATGTTTAAGCCAGACCAGGTGAATGAGATCATCAAGAGGACGAAGATGCGCGCCAACCGGAAGGAGACACAGGAGACATCCTACCGGTGGCCATTCGTCCTTGCGGCCTTGTGCCTGTTCCTCTTTGAGATATGTGTCAGGAAGCTGCGGGAGAAGAGGATGGTGTGAGGAAGCTTATTTTTAAATCTTTTATAAATAAAGACCGCTAATTATTTAAAACAGGACACGATAAAACAGACAGAACAGGTGTTTCAGCATGGCGTATATGAAAAAGAATGTCAATGTCTTTCTCCTCTTAGTCATCGTCATCATCGTGGCCTCGCTGGCCGGCCTGACCACCTATTATCAGATGACGTACACCGATCTCGGTGACAAGTACTCGGTCAAGGAGAAAGAGATCGAGAAGAAGATCCATGAGCTCAATGCCCTCGGCTCCCAGCTCAACCAGACGTCGAGGGAATTGGGCATCAAGGCGGAACGGGAAGAGAAGCTTGGCCAGCAGTACACCGGCGTAAAGACGGAGAAAGAGCATCTTGCGGACCAGCTCAGTGAGTCTCAGGCCAGCCTCGAGCGGGAGACGCTCCTGCGACAGACTGCGCAGACCGAGCTCCAGCAGGCGCAGTATACCCTGCAGGTGGCCAATGACCAGATACAGGACCTTCGGAATGATGTCGCGCACTTCAGGGAGACGGCGCAGAGCTGCTCAACATCACTGAACAGCTGCCGCGCCAGCCTGGCCAGCTGCCCGAGCGGAGGAGGATAGCGTATGAAAGGCTTCCGCAAGGTGGTCAGCGAGATACGCCGGACCATCATCGAGGTGCTCATCATCCCCAGCCTGCTGGATGGCATCCTTCTCTTCCTGCTGGTCTACCTCATCCTCTCCCTCTTCGAGCTCTATCCGATGTTCGCGGCCATACCCGCCGCGGTGTACACCATCTTCATCGTCTGGCGCGAGTCGCGGATCAACACGCTCAAGCTTGTGGAGAAGTATTATCCGGCCCTCCGCGAGAAATTGCGGACCGCGGCCGATTACGCGGACGTGGATGATGTGATGGTCAATGAGCTCCACAGCGAGGTGCTACAGGAGGTCCGCAATGTGGCGTCGTCCGTCTTCATCAGCAGGCGGAAGATCCTCCTCAAGGTGTTCTGCTGCATCGTGGCGTCGTTCTTCATCCTCTCCATCACGCACTTCCACATCAGCGCGGCGAAGTACCGTGATGAGCTGCAGAACAAGATCAACAACCTCGCGGACCGCATCATGCTCGAGGGGGATGAGAACACCCTCCGCCTGAGCAACCAGTCGGGCGCGGCGGGGAGCGGGGTCGGCGCGGGCGCGAACCGGAACATCTTTGGCAACAAGCATCTCGCGACGCTCGGCGACCAGGAGCTTCAGGTGGAGCTGAAGCCGAGTACGCTTGAATTCAAGGTCGGCAAGGTCAAGGATGCCGAGAAGAAAGAGTTCGAGGAGGCCTTCCCCAGCGAGGTCTTCCTCTCCGGCTCGGCGTCGTACGAGGAGAACATCCCGAAGGACCAGCAGGAGATCGTCAAGGCCTATTTCAAGAAGGTGAGCGAAAGCTAGAGGTGTCCCTATGAAAAATTATGAGAAGATCTTCATGAACGTTTTCGACGAGGCCAGGAAGGTCGTCATCGGCCAGGACGAGATGATGGAGCAGATCATGATCACCATGCTCTGCAACGCCAACGGCCTTGTTGAGGGTTACCCAGGACTGGCGAAGACCCTCGCGGTCAAGACCGTCGCGGACATCATGGACCTGAAGTTCAGCAGGATCCAGCACACGCCTGACCTCATGCCGTCCGACATCACCGGCACGTATATCATCGAGGAATCGGACGGCAAGCGCAACTTCAAGTTCCAGCGCGGCCCGATCTTCGCGAACATCGTGCTTGCGGACGAGATCAACCGCGCCACGCCCAAGACGCAGTCCGCTCTCCTGGAGGCTATGCAGGAGAAGCAGGTCACGGTCGGCAACACCACTTTCAAACTGGACGAGCCGTTCTTCGTGCTCGCCACCCAGAATCCCATCGAACAGGAGGGGACATATCCCCTTCCCGAAGCCCAGCAGGACCGGTTCCTCCTCAAAATCAAGGTCGGTTATCCTTCCTTAGATGACGAGATGCGCATCGTGGACAATTACACCAGCGATGTCGTTCCCCCCAAGCCGCAGGTCGTGCTGGACAAGAAGACCCTGATCGCGCTGCAGAATCTCTCGAGGAAGGTGCCTATCGCGACCGACCTGAAGCAGAAGATCGTCAAGCTCATCGCGGTCACGAGGAAGAGCGCGGGCATCATCGAGTACGGCGCCTCGCCTCGGGCGTCCATCGGCCTGATCCTCGCCTCGAAGGCGCGAGCGCTCATCAAGGGCAGGACGCACGTCAGCAGCGAGGACATCGTCAAGATGGCCTATCCCGTGCTCCGTCACCGCATCATCCTCAATTTCGAGGCGGAGCGCAAGGGCATCTCCACCGATGACGCCATCACGGAGCTGCTGAGCAAGTAGGCCGCAGGCATCGCGCATGATCGACACCACCTTTCTCGACCTGCTCGGGAAGTTCGACCTCATCATCCGGAAGCGGATAACGTCGAACTACTCCGGCGCGCGGCTCTCCACCGCGCACGGCAGGGGCGTCGTCATCAAGGACCATCGTATCTACACGCCGGGCGACGACTTCCGCGCCATCGACTGGAAGGTCTTCGCCAGGACCGACAAGCTGCACATCCGCAAGTATGAGGAGGAGCGCAGCCTGTCCGTGCATATCATCATCGACGCCTCCGCCAGCATGGACTACGGTTCGGGCAAGTACAGCAAGTATGACTACGCCGCCATGCTCGCGCTCGGCTTCGGCTACATCTCGATGCGGCAGAACGAGAAGTTCCAGTACGCCATCTTCAGCGACAAGCTCTATCATTTCCGGCCGGAACGCGGCATGCATCAGGTCGTGGGCATGGCGGACAGCCTCAACAAGATCAAGCCGCAGGGCACGTCGAAGCTCGGCGATGCCCTCAGCCAGTACACGAAGTACGTGAAGTCGAAGTCGTACATCGTGATACTGTCTGACTTCCTGCTGGATGTCGATGAGATCAAGCGGTCATTCCCCAAATTCGCCGATCATGAGGTGATCGTGGTGCAGGTGCTCGACCGCAAGGAGATGGACCTCGCCATCGAGGGCGACCTGCGCCTGCACGACGCCGAGACGCAGGGCGTGCTGCGCACCTTCATCACGCCGCGCCTGCGGACGAGCTACCAGCAGAAGCTGAAGGACCATGTGCTCGGTATCGAGCGCGAGTGCGACGCGCTGGGGTTCAAGTACCACCTGATACCGACCGACAAGGACATCTTTGACGCGTTTTGGGAGATGCTGCGGTAGGCCGGAGCATTTTCGACGACAAAAAGAAAGTTTTAAAAAGTTCTGAAACCTTACGCCCTCTGTCTTCAGCGGGATGTCCTACCATTAGGCAATCCGATTTGTGAGGTGGTGCTCCCTATTCCATGAGGAGCACCACCTCACAAATCGAATTTAAGGCGCCGGGGGTGGGACTTTCGCCCACTCCCATGGGTGTCGAACCCACAGAACGCTTGGTAGCGTTGCTCCATGCTCAATGGAGTGCTCTACCGTTAAGCGACCCCGGCATGACGAAAATTTTATAAAGTCAAGATGATTTCTGTATCCTGCTTGGTAGCGTTGCTCTTTATGGAGGAGCTTGCCGCTTAGGCGGCCTTTCTTTTTTTCTTTTATGCAGAAATCATGACGCCACTTCTTATATCTCACGCGCACAGTTGTCCAGTGCAAAATTGTCCAATGACCTCTTCTCTCAATAGGGTAAAAGAAGAGGGCATAATGAAAGTTTTACGGAAAAAGAGGGTGTCCAGTGAGTATTTTTCGGAAGATTTTCAATCCCTGCTGTTCTTCTTTTTCTGGTACAACTGATTTCTTTTTTCTCCCCTGGAAGGTGAGGGGAGAAAAAAGAAATCGATTGGGCGCGAACAAGTCGCTCGCATACCTTCTCCTTATCTTAGGAAGCAGGAGAAGAAGAGGAGATGCGCATCGCCTCTCTGGTAAAGTAGGTCATGGTTGCTGTTCTCGTCTGTCCATCAAAAACCGCACGTAGAATGGCCACACCTGTGTCGCGTCCGCGTGGACTTCGGCGAATTGTCCTCGCTCGAGATCCATCTTTCGCCATGATCCGCCCTCATTGTAGGTGCAGCCGGAAAGATGGCCATAATGCATCTCGTCTGGCGCTATGCGTGTGCCGTACCTGAACTGACGAAGCGGCCAGTCGAGACCAAGGCGTTCATTGGCGATCTCGATGAGCGGCGCGACATTCTGCACATTGTTCCTCGGCACGCCCCCACCGATGGTAAAAATACCCGTACGCTCTGCTCGGAGCACTGTCTCAACAAGATGTTGGCTGTCCAACTCATGATTCATGATGAGCGGACTTTCTCCTGCACGCTGTCTGCGGATATTACCGACATAGATATCATTCCCCAGTTCGGAATCAACAGAAGCTGGCACGATGATCGGAACACCATGCTGATAGGCTGATTTGAAGATGGCTCGCTGATCGGAATAGTGCTCTGCGAGGTACTTTCCGACTGCTTCGTTGAGTATGCGGGGACTGATGGGCTGTCCTCCATCGAACTGAGTGAGCACATGCCCTAAAACTTCCTCGACATGGTCAAGGTTCGTTTCCGGTTCGAGCGTGTCCGTCACTCTATTCAGACGATGCTCAGCAAGATAAGCGTCATCAAAATGAGGATCGTATTTGTAATGCTTCAACCCGACGCCCTGCACCAGGCCATGCGCCATCAAGGCGCCAGTGCTCGCGATATAGTTTATCATCTTCTGCTCGATCATCTCGCAGATGACGAGGCTCATCTGCGCGATGGTCATCGCGCCGCTCAGCGTGAGAAAGACAGCGCATTCAGGGTCCTCAACCATCTTCTTGAAGGTATGCGCGCCATGCACGACTTCATGCGCCAAGCCGCTGTATGGCTGCAAGGTGCTGAAAAGGTCATCCATAGACTGGCGTTTTCCGTCAAGGCGCTCCTCAAGAGTCGCCGCAAGCACTGGCATGATGTATCGCGGATCGCTAAACACGACATCCGGGAAATAGCCGTCGCGCGTCTGGCCCGGTTTTGCCATGCCATGCGCATTGATGAAGATGGCGCGCTCGGGGCGGTTATGGAGGGCATCCCCATACCGCTCCGAATAATCGCCGATGACAACAACTGGCCGGTGGTTTGTCCATCCTTTTGGACCACTAGCATATTCTTCTGGTAGGAAGGGGCCCTGGAACCAGTCATGCTCGACGAGCTGTTTTAAGAGCGTCCCGAGAGGCGTATCCGGCTTGCCGTCATAAACAAGGATCGGTTTTCTCTCCGCTTGAGCGAGATCGGTAAGGGTTGCCGCGACCTCCCCAAGCATGCGTGCGCCGAAAGAACATTTTGCCATCCCTTCGACGATCTCTCCGACCGTGCGGCGCTTCTGGAGATCCAAAAGCTCGAGCGGTTCAAGCTGCGGTTCGTCCATGAGCAAGGAAGAAGAGGTGTGCTCTTATTAATTTTTCCCTTGTGACGGTCACGATTGCAGTACGGTATGTCTTCCCTTAGCTGGCACGATTCGGCTGGCGGCGCTCCTCATTGTATGGGGAGCGCCGCCAGCCGAATCGTCGTCAGGCTTCATGGCTTGGCGGAAGGAAAACAGGAAAGAGAAGAATTCGTGTCAGATCGTCCGCGTCTGTCTCCCAAACGACAGCCGCGCGATCACATCGTCGATGACTGGCACAGAAAATAACGAGGATAAGGCTCCCCTCTCCTGTAGGATATCGATGCTGTCCGGCAGGACGCATATCTTCGGCCGGTCGTCGCTGAACTGGTCCTGCGTCAGGTCGATATAGAGGCGTCGCCGCTGGTCGTAGTTCCAGGCATGCGAGAATCGAGAGAATCCGGTCGGCGCGTACATTCCGCTGACCGGCTGGAGGCCAAGCGTATCGTGGACGACATAGGCGGCGATGACGCACGAAGAATAAGGAAAGTCCTTCACTGTCGCTTCTAACGCTCCTCGTATCTCCTCAAGTTCAGGGTAATAATCGATGATCATGCGTCGGAGAGCTGGGTGGTGCAGATAAAGATTTGGGTTCTAGTTGGCCTTCTCGGTCTCGAGCATCTTCTTCGCCTTCCTTCTGTATCCGCCGAACTTGTCCTCTGGAGAATACTTCGGTGGGCGTGAGGTCACCGTGGCCACGCCGCACTTAGGGCAGGCCGCCTTCATCGTGTACCCTGTGCACGTCGGGCACTTGAGGATATGCCGTGACATGATGCCCATACCTCCTATACCTTCTCGCCTTCCTTGCGGGCGAAGTCCGCCTCGCCGCCGGATTTCTTCATCGTCGAGATGACCTCCTCTGTGACCTTCTCGAGGATGTCCTCTGCCGTCTTGAAGTCTTCCGCGATGAACGTGACCTTGTACTTGCCGCCGCCGAGGTATTTGAGCGTGACGCCTTCCTGCTGCACGGTCTTCAGGGCGTCCTTGATGCGGTTGGCGCCGTCCGGCGCGTAGCTGATGAGCGTGAATACGCCATTGATGATGACCTGCGGCGGCTTGATGCGGAGCTTGACCGCTTCGTCGAGCTTGTCTATGAGGGTCTTGTCCAAGCCGAGGGTCTTCAGGTCGAAGCTGCCGTTGACGACGTCCTCGAAACAGGCATAGATATACGGGTACTTTTCCATTACTTTCTTCGCGACCGTGCGATAGATCTCCGGCACCGGCTTCTTGAGGTCATTCGCGACGAACTCGATGATCTTCTCGGCCAGCTGCTCCTTCTTGAGCTGGTCGTTCTTCATGCGGCGCTGCGCCTCATTGACCCGACGCAGGGAGAGGTCGATGTGGCCGCGCTCCTGGTTCACGCGCAGCACCTTGCAGACGACCTTCTTGCCCTCGATCACATAGTCGCGGATGTTGCGGATGCGGCCGGGAGCGATCTCCGAGATATGGATAATGCCGGTCCTGCCGCTGTATTCATCGAGCGTCGAGAAGACCGTGTGGTGCTGGACGCTCGTCACGGTGACGATGACGAGCTCGCCTTCTTCAGGGAATCCTTCTTTGCGGAAGAGCATGGAAGCTTGAGGATGGGGGTTGTTTAAAAAGGTTTTGTGGAAACCTGGCGAAGGCTTTTAAACACAAGGCCTTGGTTTGAGCCATGACCCGCATCCTCACCTTGCGTCAGCTCGGGACAGAGCCCAGTATCACCATCAGCCGCAGCGCTCTCCTTGGCCGTGAACCTGATGCATCTCGTCTATTTCTTCCTCTCCCTGCTGAAATCGGTGAGCTCGAGCGATTGATCACCATCGCTGATCTCCCGTCGGAGAATCGGGAGAGAGTATCCAAAAACCATTGTGCGATCTATCGCTTTCCTGAAGGTGCGTTCTATCTTCGCGATATGTTGAGCAGGAATGGGACCACGCTCAATGGACGCCAAATCAAGCAGGATAGGCCATACCTCCTTCATCGGCGAGACGTGTTCTCGCTCGCCGGCACTGTTGGTTTTGAGGTCGCACGGATAGGCGACACCGACCCGGTCAATCATGCGCTTCTCGTCGGCGGGATATACGGCGCCAGCGTCAAGAACGATATCCGCCTTATGGAAGAGGAGCTTGGATCGCGTGGCTTCAAGGGGAACATAACCACGATGACGGAGGGGGATGCCACACCTGAAACTGTCCTCGCGCACCTCGAGCAGCTGCGTCCCAAGCTCACGATAGACAGCCACTTTGTCTTCTATTATACTGGTCATGGTTTCCGCAATCGTCCGAGGCCAGGCATATCTCCGGAAGGGTTTCTTTTACTGTCCCAGGGAGGAATGACTCCAACACAGCTCTATCCTGCTCTTGGGAACCTGCCGGGAAAGAAAGCGGTCATCATCGATTGCTGCTATGCGGGCATGTTCCGCGACTATGCTGGCATTCCACTATATACTTTTGTCGCCGCGGCAAGCCAGGCGGATGATGTCTCCTATTCTGCGCAGACCCTGATGGTCGACGGCGATTTTCTCGGCGCGTTCACCAAGCACCTTGTCCGCTATTTCAGGGCGCATCCGGGAGAGTTCAATCTTGTGGATGTGCAGAAAGAGCTCGGGTGCGTCATTCCGGCAAGCAGACGGAATCAGCATTTTCAGGAGCCGACGTTCGGTGGCCCCGCGACCAGATTCACGATCCAACTAAAGAAATAATCACTCAAGAACTTTCCGTATTCTATCTTCACCCTGCTCTTGCCGCTGGTGGACTCGGCCAGCAGCTTCCGCTTTCTTTTGTCTCCTCCTCACCTTTCGAGGAGGAGACAAAAGAAAGCTAGGCGTGGCGGTATAATCATCCTTTAATATTACTACTCATTAAGAGTGACAAAACGAAACATTTATATACCATCGCCTGTCAACAGCCATCATGCCAACCGTCCAAGTCCTCAAGCTGCGAGAAATGGGGACAGATACCGTCATCCCCATCAGGCGAAGCGCACAATTAGGGCGGAGTCCTGATCTCACCTGGGCTGCTGATAGGCCAATACCGATTCATCATGGCCTCCTTGAATTGGCAATCCAGATTGACGGCACTGCAGACAGGGTATCGCGAAATCACTGCGCGATCTATCGCCACGGTAACGGGGAATTTTTTGCGGTCGATCTGCGGAGCAGGAACGGGACCACGCTCAACCATGCCCAGCTTGAGCCGGGAAAACTGTATCCTCTCCGGGCAGGAAACCGGCTGCTCCTCGGCAATGCTGTCGGGTTTGAGGTGGCAAGCATAGAAGATATAATCGTAAACAATTACGCGCTGCTCGTCGGGCATAGCGGGGGTAATCTGGAGGATATCAAAAACAATACATCTATTATCGCTCATGAGCTTCATAGTCGCGGCTTTGCTGGAAATATAGAAACGCTCATAGATAAGCAAGCAACACCGAAAAGTGTTGTCCAAGCTATTGAACGAATCGCAGAAAAAGCGACGCCTGACTCTCACACGCTCTTCTATTACGCCGGCCATGGCTCTGCTTCCCTTGGCGGCATTTTTGGCGGTCTTGTGCTCGGCAATTGGTTTACCGGGATGTATAGCTATCTCTCTCCTGTCGAGCTGCATGGCGCATTGGGAAAAGTTGAGGGAAAAAAGGCTGCTATCATCGATGCCTGTTTCTCCGGTGCTTTCATTGATGGAGCATCTCCTGATACACTTGTCATAACAGCTGCGCCAGCATATTGGATTTCGGTACAAACAAAAGAAAGACGTTTTGGTCGCCGGCAGTGGATGGGTGTCCTAACAGAACACCTCGTGCAATATTTTAGAGACCATCCCCATACATTCAATCTTGCTGGTTTACAGGAGAAATTCGAGCATGGCATCCCCATCGATCATTATCTTATCCGACGCGTGTATCCACAAGTCAATGATGTCACGCGATTCACCATCGTCGCAGCAGCTCCACTTCGCGATGGGAGCAGTTATCGGAGAAGATAAAAAGATACTATAAGGAAAAAAGAGAAAACGTTCTCGGTGGGGATTCTTTATTCCAACACTTCCAAGATTCTTGCCTTCACCCTGCTCTTACCGCCTGTCGGCTCAGCCAATAGCTTCTGGCAGACGAGGCAGTTCACGGGCGATGCGGCCTTGCCGAACATGATCTGCTCGTTCTTGCACTTCGGACATCGGATCTTGATGAACTTGCTGGTGGATTCTCGCATCAATGACATGGTTTGCCTCCTGGATCGTCTAGACGAACTCCACGCGCTTGGTCCTGATGCCGGCGCGCTGGACATGGCTCTTCTTGCAGACCGCGCATTCATAGCGCAGGTCGGTCTTCTTCGTGGCCTTCTTGCCGGTCATCTTCCATTTCGTTACCGCGGGTTTCGAATACCTGCCGAGATTGCCGTGGCCGCGGGCCCGGCCTCGCTTCCGCGCGCGATACTTGGAGCCGTAGCTCAGGCTTGATGGGGCCTTTTTCTTGGCCTGGCTGACTTTGTGCTGCGTATGCTTCCTGCAGTACGGGCAGAAGCGCTGGATAACCTTCGGGATTTTCATATCAAGAGGCTGTTTTTGAGGGTATTTAAAAAGTTTGCGCTTACGATCGAGGGCTGGTCTATCTTGATTTTCTCTTCTTTTTCCCTGTTTCCCCGCAGAATGCCAGCGCGGACGAGTTGATGCAGTAGTGCTTTTTACCTGGTTTCTGGCTGTCATCGAACACATGCCCCAGATGCCCGCCGCACCGGGAGCAGACGGCTTCGATCCTCCGCATGTCATGTGATGTGTCCACGTGCAGGGTGACCTTCTCTTTCGCGAGCGGTGTCCAGAAGCTCGGCCAACCCATTCCGGAGGCCTCCTTCGCGTCTGAATGGAACAGTTCCTGTCCGCAACCAGCGCATCGGTAGATGCCTTTCCCCTTGTGGTAATAATACTTTCCCGTGAATGGCATCTCCGTTCCTTTCCCTCGGAGGATGCGATACTTCTCTGGAGAAAGCTTCTTGCGCCATCCATCATCTGTCTCTGGTGTTTTTGTCGTTATCTTCTTCGGCATTTTCCCTTTCATGCTGTATGCCTGTTCCGTGCCATTAAATATCTTTTGCTCTCCACGTTCACGGTCTGGTCGGTGGCTCTCCTTAACCTTGAGGAGAGCCGCCGACCAGACCGGTATATGATCAGCAGTCTCTGTCTGATACAGGCTAGAGACAGAGACTCGTCGTATCCTCTTGAGACACGGCTCAGAAGAGACGAGACAGAATAGAGACATAGCAGAGACAGGGCAAGACAGGGACGAGGCAGGAAAAGCGAAACAGAGATAGGCGATTTGACTTCTTTACTGTGTATTCACTTCTCAAAAGTGCGGATACAACTTTATATACATTATTCCTAAAAACAGTGGTATGGATAGTCAGCAGACCCCAAAGCAGAAGCGGCCCATCCTGCAGGTGAAAGGCCTGTCGATGTCGTATGGCGCTGCCAAGATCCTCGAGGGCATCGACCTCCATGTGCTCGACGGCGAGATCTTCGGCCTGATCGGGATCTCCGGTTCTGGGAAAACCACATTGCTGGAGCTCCTCATCGGCTTCCTCGAGCCCGAAGCCGGAGATGTGCTCTATCGCGCCAATCTTTCCGATTCTTCCAGTGATCAGTCAGGAAACGACCGATCAGGAAGCGAAGATTACCTCTCCATCTTCGGCGACCGTGAGAGCGCGAAGCGCCTCTTCGGCTTCGCTACCCAGAGTCCGTCCTTCTACGACCAGCTGACCGTACGGGAGAACCTGCTCTACTTCGGCGCCCTGTACGACCTGCCGCACATGCTCCTCAAGAAGAACCTTATGACCGTGCTCGATGTTGTCGGCCTGCTTCCGGCGCAGGACGCCGTCGCCGGCACGCTCTCCTCAGGCATGAAGAAACGCCTCGACATCGCGTGCGCGCTCATCCACAACCCGAAGATCCTCATCCTCGACGAGCCGACCGCGGATCTCGACATCCTCGCGAGACGGCTGCTCTGGAGCCTGGTGAAACGCATCAACGCCAATGGCACCACGATCATCCTCGCCTCGCACCTCCTCGATGAGATCGAGACCTTATGCGACAGCATCGCCGTGCTCCACGACCGGCGCATCATCAGCAAGGGCGGCCTTGACGGCCTGCGCGGGCTGTACAGCGAGCAGGAAGAGGTGCATCTCCAGACCGAACGCCATGACTATCGCCATTACGCGGCGATGCTCGGGGGCCAGAAGGACCTCAAGGTCACGCGTATCAGCCTGCAGGGCAACACGCTGGTCGTCCGGTCCGCCGAGGCCAAGGAGACATTGCATTACCTTCTCCATATCGCCGAACGCCTGGGTGATAAGATCATCGACCTCTCCATGAGCAAGCCTTCCCTGAACGAAGTCTTCGAGCGCATCACGAGAGGCGCTAAGGGAAAAGAAGGGGCGATGGGCAAAGAGATAGCGGAGAAGACAGGGACGGCCAGAAAAATGGCGCCTGAACAGAACGAGGGACGATAGTATGTTCAAGAAGACCCAGCGGATCATCCAGAAGAACATGAGGCTCCTCATGCGCTCGCGAGCCTCGGCCCTCGTCATCGTTCTTGGGCCTCTCTTCCTCATCGTGCTCGTCGGCCTGGCCTTCAGCACCTATGACCAGTACCATATCACGGTCGGCGTGTACACACCGGGCTACAACAACCTGAGCGACACCATGCTGCAGCGGCTGGTGGACGCGGGCTATAGTATCACGCGATATCCGGTGGCGGATGCCTGCATCGACAGCGTCAAGACAGACGAATCTAACGTCTGCCTCATCTTTCCCGAACGTTTTGAGGTGAGCGACGCGGCGAACGCCTCCAGCGAGATCCGGCTGCATGTGGACTATTCCGAGATCAACCTGGTGTACACGGTCGTGGATGTCATCTCGTCCCATGTCTCCGCGCAATCGCAGGAGATCAGCGCGGCCCTGACCGGCGACCTCCTCGCCCGGCTCTCTGCCGCGGACGCCGAGGTCACCCGGCGTGTGCCGGCGATCGTGGACGTGGTCACGACCCACGACGCGGTCATCGTCTCCACGGACGAGATCACCAAGGCCCTCAACTCCATCGATCTCCAGATAAGTTCGGCGGGCGTCAGCGCCGAGACCGTGGAGCTGGACACGCAACGCCTGAAAGAGATCGCCGCCAACACCCTTCTCGAGGCCCATATCCTCATCGGCACCATCCAGGGCGAGCTCGCCAAGCTGCAGGGCAACACCTCCGACGCCAGGCTGGCCCTCGCGAAATCATCCGTCACCTTCGATTCCTACGGCCTTGAGCTCGAGAACCTGAACTACTCGGTCAGCGTGATGCTGCGCAACCTGAGCAGCGAGGTGTCCAAGGCGCAGGCCAAGCTGAACGACGCCCTCACGACGCGAAACACCGCGGTGGCGAAGCTCGAGGAGATCCGGACGCAGCTCACCAAGGATATCGACGACCTCAACCAGGTGCAGGTCGGCATGAACAATATCCGGAAGGCCGTGGCAAGCATCGAGGTCAAGGACGCCGGGCGCATCGCCGCCCCCCTGACGACGCGCATCATGCCGATAACTTCCAAGAAGACGCATTTCAATTACCTTTTCCCCACGCTGCTCATCCTGGTCGCCATGATCACCGGCATCCTGCTCGGCTCGACGCTGGTGCTGTCCGAGAAGAAGTCACGGTCGTACTTCCGCAACCAGATAACGCCGACGCATGATGTGACGTTCCTCGCCGCCACCTTCCTCACCGCGATCATGGTCGTCGCCGTGCAGGCGTCTATCTATCTCCTCATCTCGTGGTTCTTCTTCCATGTCTCCCTGTTCGGCAGCCTCAGCATAACGGTCATCATCGTGCTGCTGGCCTCGTCCGTCTTCACCTTCATCGGCATCCTGCTCGGCACGCTGTACAAGTCTGAGGAGACCGCCCTTCTCGCCGGCATCACGGTCTCCAGCATCATGCTGCTCTTCTCCAGCACCATCCTGCCGATGGAGAGCATGCATCCGCTCCTCAAGGGAGCGGCGGGCTGGAACCCCTTCGTGCTCGGCGTTGGCCTGCTCAAGGAGGCCCTGTTCTTCGACGTCAGCCTTCCGCACCTTATGGGGAAGCTGCTGACGCTTTTTGTCTATACAGCTGTCCTCTTCCTGCTCACGCTCTCGGTCCAGCGTTGGCTGCGCGTGCACACGCTCCTCTATTATCACAAGCTTTCCGGTAAGTCAGGCAGGGTGCGCGCCGAGCTGCTCGCGTTTGTCCAGCAGGAAGGGAGCCTGCTGCGCTGGATCCTGCCCTCGCCTTCTCCGGCCACGGATCTCGTCGGCGAGACGGTGATGGATCCCCTCGAACGGTCCTTGCTGGCTGATGCCGGCGATGCTGACCCCTTCGCGAAGATGCGCGAGGAGACAAGACAGGAGATCTCGATAGAACGCAAGACCGAGATCGAGGAAGAGATCGGGCGGCTGAAGAAAGAGCTGAAGAAGATGGAGTAGCCATCACATATCCATAAACTTTTCCGCAAGCAGATGGATCAGGTGCAACTCATCTATTGAGATTTTCCCTGCCTTTTCCTTCGCTATTTTCTGAAGGCGTTCCGCGATAAAGCTTTCCCGCACCTGATGCCTGACCCCAGTTTTAGATTCAAGGTCATGGAGTTTTTTGACGAGATAATCAACACTATGGAGAATCCACCCCCTTGGTTCTCCATCATATAGGCCATATCTTCCCGTGCTGCCTCCCTCTTTTGCACGCCAGAGTTCGTACGCAGTATCTGAAAACAAGGGTGATCCGATGCCATACTCGATTGCGGCCATAATTATGCCTAATGAGGACCCAAGTCTGGTTGCATCGTGCTCGGTCATTAATCCTGTGCATTCGTTGACATATCTCTGCGCCCTATAAAACTGCTCAACGGTCTCATGGCGTAACATTGCAGAATTCTGCTTTGACCAGCTCAAGGCTTGTTTAGTATCGCTATACGAGCTCTTAAAATTCCGGTAGAAGACTACAAACAGCTTCTTATTATGAGCGGCCGGGAATACTGCGTGGTCTGAGCGATTAGCGAAGACCCGCAGATGAGAGGCCGCAAGAAACTTTAAATTCTCATTTCTCTTTAT
>Ga0209515_10000365_pt1 | contig 85184 bp, 83 predicted proteins | sample Subgroupgradi54m_FD_187454 | JGI IMG/M metagenome (GOLD analysis project Ga0209515, IMG submission 187454) | Subsurface groundwater microbial communities from S. Glens Falls, New York, USA - GMW60B uncontaminated upgradient, 5.4 m (SPAdes)... ...
CCACCCCAACAGGACATCCTGCGGAAAAGCAGCAGTGTAATAGTACAGGTACGGCATGGGTTACTATTGCCTCAAATGTCTGTGTTGCAGCTTCCTCATGCAGTAATCCTCTTTCAACACCAACACCAACTTCCACCCCAACTCCCACCCCTGTGCCTTCTTGCTCCAATTACGGAAATTGTTCAACCTGTATTTTTGGCGCTCCATATAATTGCGGATGGACAGGAAGCAGTTGTCAAAGCGGTAATTCTTCTTGCCCGGGAGGATCACAATGGTATTGGACAAGCTGTTCAACAAATGTTTGCGCACCAACACCAATTCCGCCAACCGCAACTCCGACACGAACCCCCACACCAACCCCAACCCCCACTTCCACCCCAACTCCAACACCTGCCTGTAGCTTATCTGATACCGATGGGCAAGGGTGGTCTGAAACATGTGTAGGCTTAGGCGGACCTATAAAAGATGCCTGCGGCACTTCTGCTTCATACAAATATTCAGCTTGTAATTCGACTACAGGTTGTTACTATACTTCAAGCACATCATGCGCGGGTGGCCAGCTCTGCAGAGTAAAAAGCAATGGACAGCCTGAATGTTATACTCCTCCCCCCACCCCAACCCCCACTCCATTTGGAGGCAACGGACAGCCTTGTTCTTTGTCAAGAACATGTAATGCAGGACTGCAATGCGCAGGAGATGGACTCTGTGAACCTATTCCTTGTCAGGTAACAACTTTCCCTGAGTCAACTGCCATAAATGTCGGAGGCTCTACAATTATCAATGCTAGTGTCACATCAGGACTTGGATCAGCCACAATAATTCGAATGCGTTTTGGATCTTACAACACTTCCATTGCGACAGCTAATCCCACAGCAGATCCATCCTCTCCTTATTCAACATCTGCAACAGGACAATCTCAAGGTTTTACAGGAGTATGGGCAACTGCAGATTTGGATGATAATGGCGACGGGTCTATAGATAGATATTGTCCATCAACAGCAGTTACAGATACTGATGTTGCGGTTGCCATTCCAACACCAACTCCCACTCCCACCCCAACACCAATTCCGCCAACACCAACTCCTGTCACCTACTCTATTTCGGGAACCATATTTCAGGACAATAACTCGCATTTGAGAGCAGGCAATCCAACTTATACCGGCTCGATGACTATTACGGGTTCAGGAACAACTAATTTTAGTATTTCCTCATCCAACGGAACATATACTGCTAATAATCTTCTTTCCGGAAACTATACTGTTTCATATTCCGGTCTTTCCGGAGGATTTGTCATTACATATCCTTTTGTTCCTCCGTCTCCTGCTCAATTTCCGGTAACTGTTGGCGCTGCATGTTCTCCTGCCGGACTTGAAGCAAGCTGTTCGGGCGGAAGCATTATCAACCTAAATGTCGGAGTCACTTCCAGCTCTTCTCCCTGGTTCCAATCCATTGGATCTGATTTAAGATGGGACAGCGGATTTAACAATCCTGTTCCTTCGTCCAGTCAATACTCATCTATTGCAGGTACTGGAGGAATGCCCGGAATAATTTTCTCAGGTTCATCAACTCCTATTTTTGGTCAGGGCACAGCCAGCCAAAACAACTGGAAAGTCGGAGGACCTTTACCAGAATCCCGTGAAGTATTCACAGACACTCACAGTCTTATTCCGACCTCATACAGATTCCTTTTGGAAACAGCAGACGGATCAGGAATTAACAAAAAAGGTACTTCCAGTCTTTGCAGTAATTCTGATGCTAACAGCTGTACTCTCATGCCTGCACTCGCAAACGGTGTCTATTGGATAGACCGTGATTTAAACTTAAGCGGCGCGGGATACACATTCCCTGCAGGCAAAAATTTTGTAATTCTTGTCAAGGGCAATTTGAATGTCAATGAAAAAATATTTGTTCCTGTTGGTTCAACTGTTATTTTCTCTGTTTCAGAAAATATAACAATTAATAGAAGTATCGGAGAAACCTCTTCCTCAACAGCATCAACAATAGAAGGACTTTATTCTGCGGATAATGATTTCATAGCAGACGGTCTTAATAACTGTTCTGCAGGAGTTGATAAGAGATTAAATATCAGAGGCTCTGTTATTGCCAATGCCGGAAGAATTGGAGGCAGTTTTGTCAACAGAAGAAGTTTGTGTGCAAGCAATCCTACGAATCCATCAGTTGCATTTATTGAAAGACCAGATTTTATGCTCAATTACCCGGGTTTTGTAACCCAAACCACCAGAACCTGGCAAGATGTAGCACCCTAGGCCAATGACTAAATTCCCAAAACTATTAAGATCGTAATCTTAATAGTACATCCATTTGTCCCTCAAGTTTGCCTACCTTCTCCTTCAGATCAAATAATTCTTTCAATAAGTGAGGTGGTAGATCATGATGAGTTGATGATTTTTTCTCTTCTTTTTTTTGCTCTTTTGACTTATCGTTAAGCTGTTTTGACGAATTTTGCATATATTTCACCCCCTTTCATTCTATTTAAAAAATAAAGATAAAACTATTATGTAATAGACAAGCATAAGCATACTCAATAATAAGCCAAAAAATACATATGAGCCAAAAGTAATCCTTGAATGCTCGGGATTTCCTTTTGTTTCATTAGTTAATATAATTCCTGCTGAAGCTGCTGTTACCAAACTTGAACTCCCTGCAAAAATTCCAGAACCAAGCGCCCATGCTGTGGCGTGAGTTGAAGCTTGAGCATGTATTATAGGTGCAGCTACGGAAGCCCACGACGCAGCTTCTGTGAATAAAGTCCCAAAGTAAGAAACTGAAGCTATAGCCCATATACTCATGTTGGATTCTATAAGAAAATTCTGAATATAGTTCCCAATTCCTATATCTGAATGCGACAGAACTTGAGCCAGCACAAAAATAGACACAAGAACAGCGTATGTTTCTATACCCAAAGAAAGTAACCCCTCTGTCCTATGCTCACTATAATCTCCCAAAACGCTTATGATAATAGCAAGACTGGAAAATCCTATCTCATGTTGCATAAAGAAAATGGGACCAATTATGGCAACAACTAGACCTAAAAATCCAAAAAAAACTAATCTATAATCCAAGGATATCTCTCGATGTGCATTTCTAAATTTTACCATCGCAAAAGTTGTTTCAAATCTACCACTTTTTCGAGTAGAACCTTTATTTGTCACTCTTGAAAGCCAAATAGTTACTACAATAATAACTATCAATAAAGCACCTATATTAATAGGCATTATTTCAAATAAAAAATCTTTATGCGTCAAACCCCAGTAACTTGCTTCAATTATATTAGGTGTATCACCCCATTTAGTACTAAATCCACCAAGATTAGAAGCTACTAACGCTCCGCATAACACTGGCAAGGCTTTCAATTGATAACTTTTACAAATAACATAAATAATTACCGATGCAACAAGAATACTCGTGGTGTTATGGAATAAAGATGCCATTATATAAACCATTAATAAACTAAATACGGAAACAAGAAAACATATGTTTATACTGGTTTTTATGTATATCTTTCCAATTATTTCGCCAACCCATACTCCAATTAAATCAAGTAATCTACTTCTTTGAAGCATATGAGCTGGTACAGCAACAGCAGTAAAAAGAATTGCAATCCTTGAAAATTCAGCAAAACCATTATGAATCGCGTTTAGCCCCTGAACATTTCCAACTAAACTAATTGCAACTAGAGCGAGGAGTGGCATAGCAACTTCCTGTTTTAAAACTCTTTTTGTCATAAGAGTAAAAGCCAATAAGATTAGCAGAATAAGAATAATAGTCAACATATAAAAAACCCAACTAAACCATTGAAATCCTTACATTAATATTATTTTTTTCGAACTTCATGAATTCAGAATGAGGGGGAATATGGGGCATATTGTGAATAAAAATTTCTCTTAAACCGCTTGATGAAAGATTATATATAATATTAGTAACATTTCTTCTAATAAATATTTCTTGATTCTCAATATATCCCTCTGTAACTAAAAGATCCACATGATCTGTCCTACCAAGAATTTCAGGCAAAGAAATAAAATCTATGTCGTCATAATGAGAGTGTTTTAAATGAGGCGGAGCTCCATCTGAAAAGAAAATCATATCTTCAGGAGTTATTCTTAATAAAAAATTGCTCAGATGCGGTGGAAGCGGAAGCAAAATAATCCCTTTTTTATCCATAAGGTCTTTGAGTAATCTTCGACGAGTCTGTAAATTCCTAATTGCATCATCAATAATGAGAAATGTAATAGCTGTAGAAGGATTATGTGTATCTTGTTTCTCTATTCGGCCTAAAAGCTCTAGACATACACGATCATGCCTTGAGACAATATCTCTTATTTCATCTAGCGAATCTATGCTAAGAGACATTTCCGCAAGAGTTTCCATAACATGGGAATTTAAACCGGGGAAAATAGATATAGCTTTACTTCTATGATTTTCTTTTTGATTATTAATTCTAAATGCCTTCAACCCAGTAGATTCATTTAGAAATTTATTCAAGCTTTTCAATTTCTTCAATAAATTTCTCTTCTTTTGCATGCTTAGTTATTTTTTAATTTTTTGCCCTCAAACCAATCCGTAACTACCAATACCCTATCCGCAGAAAAGTTTTCCAACACTTCTTTCACACCAGAGAAAAGATGATAATTACTTAACTCCTTCATCTCAACGAATTTCCATTCACTGCATTTATTAGGCTCCATTATCTGTGGCTTTCCCCTCCTGACTAATCCTTGCAAAATAACTGTCAGATGGGGAATAAAATTAGGAGGAACATTGTTTTCTCTTACGGCTAATATTCTATCTGTAATTTCTACTTCCATATCATCGCCTAATTCTTCTTTTAATTCTCTTTTTGCGCACGCTCCTATTTTTTCTCCGAGCCTCATGCGACCACCAGGAAAACCCCATGTGTTAAAACCCTCCCTGGCTAATCGCTTACCCAACAAAACTTCTCCCCTGTTATTGAATATTGCTACATCCACTGCGGTTCGACTTCTTTTATTTTCCTTATTGCTGGCAGTTATCTCCTTATTCACCATATCAAAAAATATGTGATGTAATTATATAACAATAATTATCTATTGTTGTCAATAGGGAAAAGTTATATAATTGTGTCGCATGAGAGTTTATTTTAATGCTTCCCTTGCAGGAAAAACAAATCGTCTATCTGTATACAAAGAAATAATTGCAATACTAAGGGAGTTGGGACATGAGGTTATTGCAGATCATGTTATAAAGAGAGATTCCGAAGCTGTTAATCAACAGACAAAAGCAGAACATTCCAAAGATTTTCAAAAAGCAAGAGAAAATATTCAAAAGAGCGATGTAATGGTTGTAGAAGGAACTCATCCAAGCATTGGAATAGGTCTTCTTTTAGGGTTAGCATTAGATATGTATAAACCGGTACTTATCCTCTACTTATCAATGCCTCATGGATTACTAATTGGAGATCCAAACAGACTTTTAACTGTCGTACACTACTCGGAACAACAGAGAAAGGTATTAAAAGACAAAATAAAATCATTTATGGAAAGGTCGAAAAATAAGTTACTTAAACTAAGATTTAATTTTATGATTAGCCATAATCAAAATGATTATCTTGAATGGATCGCCATAAGAAATAGAATTAGCAAGGCCGAATTTATTCGCAACTTGGTCGATGAAAAAATCACAAGGGATTTAGAATATGAAAAATCTATTGACTACAAGGAAGCTGATGTTGAATAAGTCTCTTCAAAATTCTTCTGAAGTAAATTCTGATCTACATGTTTTTTCCAATTGGAAAAAACCTTCTCAGGCGTAAATAATATATTACCAATAGATCTATAATCATTTTCTTCTGGATGTACAATTAAAACTTCTCCTACTGGATTTATAAATAAATACTTACCAGGTCTGGTAGCGTTTGAATATTCGACAACATGCTTAATCCCTGCCTTTTCTGCATTTCTTCTTGCTTTGATAACAGTATATCTAAATTCTCTATCTCCAATTTCCAGTTCTGGGTAATTTATTCTCCCATATTCACTTGGTGAAACTTGATATAGCTTCCACGTATCTGGAATTGCTCCATATTTTTGTAATAAAAATGGTATATTTTGAACATCTTCTAGGTTTGGTTTGGCAACAACTGTCCCAAGTTTTATTTTTAATTGTGGATATTCTCTTCTTATTCTCTCAAAAACCTTAAATACGCTATCAAAATGTTTAGGTCGGCTGTCCGGGGTCAAACCAACTCTCATTTTAGAATTAACTTCAAGAGTACTTCCATCTAAAGGCAGAGCAATCCAATCTAGGGATGGAGCCAATTTTCCTAATAAATTTTTGTCTGAATCCAAAGCTAGACCATTAGTAGATAAAACCGTAAAAAGACCTTCTTTTTTTGCATCTGATAAAATCTCTGGCAAATCTTTTATTAAAGTTGGTTCTCCACCGGTAAAAACAATACGCTCAACACCATTTCTGGAAAGAGTCTTTATAACCGACTTTATTTTCTCTGTTGGCATGGAAGACATTTCATGCTGAGGTCCAAAACAAAAAGAACACGCAAGATTGCATTTTCCCAGCAACATAAAATCAACTGAAGATGGTAATTGCCCCTCTTGACCTAGAACATCTTTTCTTTTAATGGAAGGTAAATTCTCCCTTCCCGGAGATAATCTTTCGCTCATAAACGGTTGAATTATAACACTTATAGGATAAATTCGCCACGGTTGTAAGATTTATTGGTAGTATTGGGTTATTCGCAGGTGATTCCCGTTTCTTTAGCATATGCTTCTTTGGTAAGTCCGCAACCGGGACATTGATTTCCAACCGGTCCATCTGCCTTATATTCACATTTCGGACAATTAAACCATTCCTGCTCTGAAAGTACACTGTTAAGACCCGAAGCTTTTCCAAATATGTTGCTGGTTGAAAAACCATCTTTGCCAGATGTAGATCCGCAGGATCCTGCAACTTTTGGAGGCTCGTGTCCATATTCCCTAACTATATCCATGACTCTCAAATTATTATCATGACCTTTGATATAAATTACATTTTCATTTCCAAAACTTTCATAATCCGCTTGAAGCTTGATAGCGTAATTTTCAACAGAATGCAGTCCCCTCATCTTCTCTTCTTTTGTTTTCCATGGATTTATTAAAAGATCCGCAAGATCTGAAATTATTGGTTTCATTTTATCGATTATGTAATCAAACATTTTTTGCACTTTTTCATTTGGCTTAAATTCAAAAACTTTTTTCAGGATTGAATCAATGCTTTTTTCCGGAAGATTTTTGACAACCTTTGGATTAGCAAGAAAATCTTCTGCTTTTTGAAAAGTTGTTTTTTCCTGACCGACTTCTTCATTTATCCTGTTGAATTGATCTATTGTCGGATTCTCTATTCTTATGGCTGTCATGGAAATTCTTTTTTCCGATGCATCCCCATTAACTTTTCCAACAAAAACAAAACCATAATCCCCATATCCTTCTTCTTTTGCGCCCATGGGACTTAGCCATACAATACTATCTCCTGTTTTGGCTTGCTGCAGCTGTCTATCCAATTTTTGAAAACCTGATTTTTCTGCCTGCTCTCTTAGAGGAGACTTCCATTGTGTAGTTTTTCTGTCAATTGCTCTTTGAGAAAGATCCTCCATGGAATCTCCCCTGTGAGGGTCTCTTAACTTGCCGTTTTTATATGAAAAGCTGTAAGAATATTTTTGAAGATTAAACCTATACTCACCAAGATACGAGACAACATCATCAATCAAAACCCGGTCGGGAATATTTTTACTATATTCTATCTTGAATGCATCGGAGCCAATTTCTCTTGGTTTGTCTAAAGTTTCTATCATAATACTCCTGCTCGGGATATGGGATCTGACTTTAACAGTTGCGGCACAGTTCCTGAATTTCACAGGATTCACCCAAATTTATCTTTTTTTAATCCAAATTGTTTCTTTTTTCTTTTCTTTGAAATTGGAAAAGCGCGCCATGGTAAAGAGCAGATCCGAAAGCCTGTTAATGTAAATAATAATATTATTGTCTATTTTGTGTTTGTTATTAAGAGTTACAATTTTTCTCTCTGCCCGTCTTGAAATTGCGCGGGCTAAATGTAAAAAAGAGCCTGCTTTCCCTCCCCCGGGCAAAATAAAGTTTTTTAAAGGAGGCATTTGCTCCGTCATCTTATCAATAAAGAGCTCGAAATACTTTACTCGCTTTCCTAAACTGCTAACTACTAACTTCTGACTGCTAACTTCTGGATTTGCAAGAGTAGAACCGATGTTAAATAAGTCGTTCTGAATTTTTTCCAATTCACTTTTAACTTTTGAATTGTAATTTTGAATTCTAAATTTTGAATTTTGAATTTCTGCAATGGCAATTCCAATAGCCGAGTTGAGTTCATCCACTGTTCCATATGCATCAACTCTAAGGTCACTTTTCGAGACTCTTTGGCCATTGAAAAGAGATGTTTTTCCTTTGTCCCCAGTTCGTGTATAAATCGGCATAAAAAAATCCTTCTCTCTCGAGAAGGATTAACAAAAAAAATCCTTGCTCGAGGTTCCTTTTGTACATAGTTTTCTGGATCTAACAGTAGCGGCACTTCCACCGAATTACACGGTGTTTGCCTATGTACAGGTTTTCTAGGTGTCATCCCGAACTTGTTTCGGGATCTAGGTACTCAGAATGAGATGCTGAAACTAGTTCAGCATGACAACCGGATAGGTCAACACTCTGAATATCCACAGCTATAACATTTTTTACAGCCTTCTTCATAAGCTAGTGATCCTCCGCCGCACTCCGGGCAAAGGTCATAAAGACTTGTTGAGGTGTCCTGTGCAACTGAGCTTGACCCTCCGTCTATTGCCAATTGCTGCATTTTAACAACTTCCGGCTCAACAATTTTAGGAGTGTGTCCGTTTCCATTAGAATGGCCATTTGCAGAACCATTAGCTAAGGGTTTGTCCTCAACCTTGCCATTTAAAGCAAATCCATAATGCATTGACAGTACTTTTGCTATTGCATCCGGAAGAGACCTGACTCTGTCTTTGCCAAATCCAATGCTTCGCGCTCCCCCAATGCCTATCAACTGAGCAACAACCTGCTTGATTCTTTCTCTTGGGGAAAGTCCGTCTGTTAACCTAAGATTCAAAGAAATCATGCGTCCCAATGCATCTGCCATAGCTGCGACATCGGATCCTACTTTTCCAATTGTCATGAATACTTCAAAAGGCTCTTGATTCTCATTATGATTAATTGTTATATATGTATGCCCGACAGGAGTTTCCATTTTGTAGGTTACACCCGAAAGAGACATCGGACGGGGCGCAACAGGCTTGGAAACAAAATTGTTAACTTGGACTTTTGGTTCTTCTTTCTTCTTATCCTCAATCCTTGAAAGGACTCCCTCACGGGATCCCTCTCTCATGTAAGTTACACCTTTTAGGCCCAAATCATAAGCTGCCATGTAAAGAGTTTTTACATCGTCAACCGTGTGGGAATTTGGAGCATTAACTGTTTTGGAAATTGAAGAATCTATAAATTCCTGAGCAACTGCCTGAACATTAGCATGCTCCATAGGAGTCAGGTCATTAGCGGAGGCAAAATATTCAGGCTTTGGAGCATTGGGATTTTTCTTCTTCCATTCCTCATACAATGGATGAAACATCATGTGCTCCCCCATTCTGTCCCGTCTTATAAAGGTAAATTCATAAACAGGCTCTATTCCAGAACTTACTCCTGAAACAAGAGATGTTGTTCCGGTCGGAGCAATGGTTAACAAAACTGCATTTCTAATTCCCTGCTTTGCAATTTTTTTCTGAAGAGCCAGAGGCAAGTTTTTAATGTGAAATCCTTTCAAATATTTTTCTTTATTGAATTTAGGAAATGCACCTTTTTCTTTTGCAATATCTGATGAAACTTCATATGCATTATTTCTCAAAGTTTCAAAAATTTTTCTTATTACAATCAAAGATTCTTTGGAACCATAACGCAATTTCATTTTGATTAATGCATCCCCGATTCCCATTATTCCTAATCCAGTTCTTCTTATGTCTTTTGCGCATTTTTCGTTCTCTTTGAAGAAGTAATATGTCTGATCAATAACATTGTCCAATAATCGCAATGCTACCTTGACATCAAGGCCAAAATTATCATAATCGAACTTGCCTTTTTTGACATAAGCAGCCAAATTCATTGCTCCTAAATTGCAAACTGCCCAAGCCCCTAACGGCTGCTCTCCGCATGGATTTGTGGCAATTAATTTTTCAAAATAATAAGTATTTGATCTTTTGTTGGAGCGTTCCAGAAAATGAAGTCCGGGTTCTGCACTTCTCCATGCAGCAGTACAGATTAAATCCCAAAGATATTTTGCTTTTATGGTTTTGTGGATCTTCACTTTTCCTCCCATTTTCCTCCATGCGCTTATGTCTCCATCCCATTTTGTGTCATAGCGTGAATCATCCAAATCAGGATATACCAAATCCCAATTTCCGTCTTTTTTGACTTGCTCCATAAAAGCATCCGAAATACAAACCGAAAGATTTGCTCCGTTAATTTTGGACAAATCCTGCTTGACTGTTATAAACTCTTCAATATCCGGATGCCAGTCCCAAAGCATAAGCATTGTTGCACCTCTTCTTGTTCCTCCCTGCTGAACAACATCATGCGTTGCATATGAGAAAAGCCCTGCCCATGTAACAGGACCTGAAGATGTTCCGTTAACTTTCTTAACGCGAGCTCCACGGGGTCTCAGAGACGAAAGATTAAGCCCTACACCGCCGGAACGGGACTGAATTTCAATTAGTTGCTTGAGGGAATCTACAATTCCGCCTCGGGAATCTTTTGGAGAAGGTATAACAAAACAATTAAAATATGTAACCTGATATTTGGTTCCGGCACCTGACAAAATTCTTCCGCCCGGAACAAATTTGAAATCAGCCATGACATCATAGAATTTTTTAGTCCAAAATTTTCTTTTTGAGGGTTTTTCATTTTGGGCAATACCCGAAGCAACCCTTTTCCACATCTCCTCAGGAGTATGCTCGATAAGTTTACCTTCCTTATCTTTGAGAGCGTACCTATCTAAAAATACTTTTTGTCTTATTCCATCAAACTTCATAATCTTTTTTTAGCATTCAGTTGTCAGCGTTCAGCGTCTAGTTAATTTTTTAACTGACCGCTAGACGCTAGTTGCTAGTTGCTAGACGCTATTTAATAAGTCTTTTCACTTCTTCCTCAAAATCTTCTACATCTACGAATCTTTTAAAAACGCTTGAAAATCTGATATATGCTACTTTGTCAATTTTCTTAAGCCTTCCGGCAACCATTTGCCCTATTTTTTTACTTTCTACCTCAACGCTTTCTCCGCCCCTTAGTTCTCTTTCAATTTCCGTTACTATTTTTTCAATCGCCTCCATTGAGACTGTTGTTTTCTCACAACTTCTGGCAATTCCATTTTTTAATTTGTCCCGGCTAAACTGCTCTCTTTTTCCGTCTTTTTTTATAACGACCAAATTTACATTTTCAATTCTTTCGTAAGTCGTGAATCTCTTCTCACATTTCAGACACTCTCGTCTTCTTCTAATCGTGTCTATATCTTCACTTGCTCTGGTTTCAACGACTTCGGAATCTTGCGATCCGCAATATGGACACTTCATACTCGTTAGCGTCTAGTAATTAGCATTCAGCGTTCAGTTAAGGAGATCAACTAGACGTTAGACGCTGATAACTAGTCGCTCCGTGTAAACACTACAACTAGTGTCAATACCTAATATAAAACGCTAAATCTATAGTGTCAACTAGAAACTTCTATATCAAAAACAGTCAGGTGTATTTTTAGCCTCGATTTTATTTGCTTTTCTCAAGAACAAAAATTGGGAGATTTTCTTGAAGAAAAAATGTTTTCAATTAATCGGCTTTGCTTTATTATTTTGATATTAATGCTTAAGCCTTTGTTCAAAACCCATTATCCTTTTGAACTCTTTTTCAAAATTTCCTTTAAGATTTTTATCAGCTATTTTAATAAGTTTTGTCAATTCTTCCTGATGCTTAATTACCGCATTTGTTAATCTTCTTTGCATATCATCTACATCCATTCCCTGTTTTTTTGCTTCCTTTATTTTCTCAATTGCTTTATCAAAATAATTTTCCGCTTTTGAGATAGTTGACAAACTTAAAGAAGCTTTGCCTTTATTAAAAAGATATATACCGGCATTCAATCTTTTGTCCGCTTGCAACAAGTTATATTCTGCCTTTTTGAGAGGATCGGCAATAAGAAGCTCTACAGTTCTATCTCTTATAACTCTTAAAAAGTACAAAGGACTATCAGGCAAAAGACCGGGATATGGAAGCTCGTAATTTGATTTGGCAAAAGAGGTATTGGAACTTAATAAAAAGATCAAAAGGGAAAATATAAAAAGCCAAATTCTCTTCATTTATTTTTTTGCTACAACAGTTAACCAATCGCTTTGTAAGGAATCAAAAGGCTTTCTGAATAGATAATCCCAGTTTTTTCCGTCAAAGGAAGATCCATAAAATTCAACCTTTGTAAATCCGGTTTTAAGAAGAATTTCTTTTAATCCCTCTTTTGTCACATAAGCCAAAACGCTATTCCTTACACCGCGGGACATCCATCTTCCTCCGCTTGAAACTAAAATTGCGAAAGTTTTCAATATCGTTCTCTCTCGTTCGTTAGGCTCATCGTAAAATTCCAAAAATGCATATTCTTTATTCGGCTCGTCTTTTATTTTGGCGAAATTAAAACTCAACAATCTCTTGTGTGTTTTCAATACTTTTTCAAAATTGGTCACCTGAAAAATCATAATTCCCTTCTCTGTTAAAAAGTCAGATGCGGTTTTGATGGTCTCTCTATATTTGCGCGGATTGTGAGAAATTGTATTTCCCATAAAAAGAACCGCGTCAAAAGATTCTTTTTTAAATTTGGAGCTGATGCTGTCCTCATCTCCCTCTAAGAAATTTCCTTTATCTTTTGTAGGCCCTGTTAAGACTTTTTTTCTCCTATTTGCTTCACTTATCATGGCACTACTTCTATCAATGCCTAAAGCATCAAATCCTCGTCTTGCCAATTCAATAACATGATCTCCTGTACCGCATCCGATATCAAGAATTGTTTTGACTTTACTTTCAGCAAATACTTTCAGAAGATCGGGAATTTCATGTTTTAGTCTGTCATCCGTATCAACCGAAGCATAATAGGTTTTGGAAAGCCAGTCGGTATAGTCCTGATTCTCGGAAAACAAAATTTTATCTCCGACCAAAGCCCTGAAAATATCCCCTTTGGAAATAATTCCAACCAAATTGCCGGTATCATCCACAACAGGAAGTCTTCCTATTTTCTCAATAAACATAAGAGACTGAGCGCGAAGTAAAGGCGTTTGCGGAGTCACGGTTGCGGGGTTTTTGCTCATAATCTGATCCGCCCGCATTTCAAAAATTTCTCTAACTTTTGTTTCCATTCCTTCAAAATCGGAAGAACGGAAAGGATCTTCCACATATTCCTGAATGGATGGATAAAATTTGGATAAAATATCCCGCTCTGTAACAAATCCTACAACTTTTTTATTACGGCAGACAGGAACGCCATTTATGCCGCGGCCGAAAATGAGAATTGAAAGTTTTTCTACTTTTGTGTTTTCCAACACCGAATCTACATGTTTTGACATTACATCTGCAACTTTCATATTTTAACCCCCATTTTCTGAGCAAGACTGGCTTGATACTCTTTCTTTCTGCTTTTCATTATTTCTTCAAGTATTTCCCGAAGTAATGGCTCTTTCATGTGAGTATTTGCATCCAAAAAAAATTCTTCTAGCCTTCTTCCTTGTTCTTCTTCATATTCAAGAGTTGTAAATGCCATTTCCAATTTATCAAATTGCCAAAATATTTTCGCTTCCGGACTTTTCCTCTCAATCATTTCCTCAAAAATTTCACTATATACATCCCCCTCTAAAATCTTGTTGAAAATTTGTTTTATTCCGGCTCTTTCTTGTATTTCTTTTTCGTCTCTTAATTTTAGATCAAGAATTTCTCCACGCTGTACAACAATATCCCCTGTAACTATTTCACCAATATCATGGATTAGAGCCATTTTAACAAGTTTATCTTTATCTAAATTGTAATCGAACTTATCAGACAAAACCATTGCAATTACTCCTGTTCTGAATGAATGCTCCGCCACACTTTCGGGATCCCTAATACCCTCTCTTACAGGACCACTACGAAGTAATCTTTTTGATTTTCCAACTGTTTTAAAAAAATCCAAATAATTTATTTTTTTTGCAGCCATGTTATGTTGGCTTTACTTTAACATCAAACTTGCGAAATATCAAGCTCTATGTTATAGTAATCTCCCAAATATACATATTGAGTGTATTTGGTATAAAAATTATGGCTGAACGAGAACCAAGTAACGGCTTGCAACAAAAACCTTTGGGAGCAGGATCGCAAGGTGAATTAAATTTAGGTCTTCCAAAAACAGGATCTCCAGAAGCTCTTGCCCGAAAAGAACTTATAACTAAAGCTAATAAAGTATTGCTTTTATTTGCCGAGCGTGCCATACCTGCTCTTCGTGAAGAAGTAAGAGAGGGAAAAGGCAGAAAAGTAATAGCTTCAACCCAAGAAGGCAGACCAGGAGAAGAGCAAATAGGTATTGACCAACCGGCGGAAAATATCTTAAAAGCAGCAATAAGAGAAGCTCAATTGCCAGCTATTTTAATTTCTGAAGGCACCCCGGAGCCAACCGAATTTGGAAATGGCAATGGATCTTCGGAAAAATTTTATGTTTACAGCGACCCTTTTGACAATTCAAGTCCGTATAAAAGAGGACTTGATATTCCACCATATACCGTATGCAGCATTTGGAACAAAAATGGACAACCTATAGGAGCAGTTGTCGGCGACATCATAAATAGAAAAGCTTATGTAAGTATGGACGGTCAGACTTTCATGTGGGATTTGGAGACAAAAAACATTGAAAAACAAAAATACACAGAATGGAAAGAAAAATCTTTAAAAGATCACATAAGATTTCGCCAAAAAAAGGAAGATCTCATTTCTGCAAATCCCGGACTGCAAACACTTATTGATACGGAAGAACATATTGCCATGCTAAGCAACAGCCGGGAACAATCGAAAGAAAATATCCTAGCTAAGGAAAATCTTATTAAAATAAGAACAGATATAATTAATAAAACTCCTGAACTGCAACAGTTAATGCAACAATATTCGGAAAATAACAGGCAGATTACAGAAATTGTGGAAAAGGCTAAAACAGCACAAGAGGAATTTGAAAAAAGCCAAGCAAGAGAACCGGAGAGAATTAAGATTTCCAAATCGGACAGAATTACCCTAAAAGATCGGGAATCAACCTTGGCATCTTTTGTTGGTGAAAATGAATACTCATTGGAATTCTTTGCAGATTTCAAAGCATTAATTAAAGATATGCACCGCAAAGGCTATCTATATCCGGGAGGAGGAGCTTTTATCTATGGCCTGCTTGCATCAGGAGCAGTTGACGCATATGTAATGCGCAATGAACCCTTATCTGAAATAATTCCGGGCTTGCCTTTGGCTCTGACTGCAGGATGCACGGTAGTAAGTGTTAATGAAGATGGTTCATATCAGGAATTTAAATTTGATCCAAATGCTCTAAAAGAAAACCACAAACTTTATTCGGAGGGAGTAGTTCCACTGTTCATTGCGGCTGCGACTCCTGAAATTAGAGATGAAATTATTAAATCCTATGTGGAAGGAAAAAAAGAAGAATCTTCAGTTTTTACAGCTCCGCCAGCACAGAATCCGCTGAGCAATTAAATTTTGTATCCTATTTTCTGAAGAGCAGTTTTGAGACTTTCCTCTTGATTGTGTGAATAAGTGTTGATAACTAAATCGTAGTATTTTTTATCCCAATAATTCCAGTTTGCATCCCCATTGGCGTATAATCTTCTCCACTTTTCCAAATCATTCTGCTCTCTTTCCATTACTTCTTCTTTTGCTTCTTCCAATGAAATTTTTTCCCGGTTGATAAGCCTGTCTATGCGGATTTCCGTTTTGTCGTTTCCCGTTTCGTCTTCACAAACAACTCCGATTTTAAAAACGCCCGGAACTCCCTGCGCGTTAAATGCAGCAAGTTTTGTTTCCAAGACTAAATTTTTTCCGTCTGTTAAAATTTTTTTCAAAGATGCATCAAAATCTTCATCTTCTTTGTCCGGACGAAGATTAGTATCTTTTTCATTCAACCCCATTTTTGTACGAACAGCCTCCCAGAAAATTTCTCCCCCCTCAATATGCCTCCATCCCAAAAGATTAGATAATTTATGCGCCAGTGTTGTTGAACCGGACGCAATTCTACCGGAAATAGTTATTATTCTAATACCAGCAAGTTGAACTTGTTTATCCATAAAATAAAATTCCAAATTTTAAGCACAAAGCTCCAAATAATATCAAAATTTCAATTACAAAATTCGAAATGTTTGTAATTTAAGTATTTTAAATATTGTGATTTATTTGTGATTTGTGATTTTGAACTTAGGATTTACCTACCATTATGACTTCCTCAACCAGTCTATTTGCATATCCAAACTCATTGTCATACCAGGCAATAATTTTAACCATATTTCCGCCAACTACTTGGGTCAAAGATAAATCAACAATTGCCGAATGAGAATTGCCAACAATATCGCTTGATACAATCGGATCTTCTGTCACTTCCAATGTATTTTTGTAAATAGGATTTTGAGCTTCTTTTTTGAAAATTTCGTTAACTCCTTCTTTTGTTGTTTCTCTTTTTAACAAAAATGTAAAATCAGACAAAGATCCAACCGCAACTGGAACTCTAATTGCCAAACCGTCAAATATTCCTGAGAGTTCGGGAATAGCCTGTGTTGCTGCGATTGCAGCACCGGTTGAGGTCGGGATGATATTTTGGGCTGCAGCCCTTGCTCTTCTATAATCTTTGTGCCCTCCATCCTGAAGTTTCTGGTCGGATGTATAACCATGAATGGTTGTCATCATTGCTTTTTCAACTCCAAAATTATCAACCATAATCCGTCCGACCGGAGTTACACAATTGGTAGTACAAGACGCATTATTAATAAGATTTTCACCTTTGTAATTTTTGTCATTAACAGACAAAACATAAGTAGCTATTTCCCCGCTTTTTGCAGGAGCAGATAAAACTACTTTTTTAGCACCCGCTGTTAAATGGGCTTGCAATTTCTCCTGAGTTAAGAAATGGCCTGTTGATTCTATAACAACATCAACCTGTAAATCTTCCCATGGAAGCAGGCTCGGGTCTTTTTGCGAAAAAACCGGAATCTCTTTCCCATCAATGACTAAACTTCCTATGTTTGAATTTTGAGGATTTGGGCTTGTTTCGGATTTCGGATTTCGGATTTCGATATTGTGTCCGCTTAAAACTCCGTATGAAGTGTCGTACTTCAAAAGGTACATCCAACCCTTTATATCTGTTGAGGAGCCGGCGTTTATGGCAACGACTTCCAAATCTTGCGCGTGTTTTTGTAGAATTACCCGATGAGCTACTCTTCCAATTCTTCCGTATCCATTAATCGCAACTCTTATCATAAATCTCAGTATACTAACTTTTTTCAAGCACGACAAGACCCGGGAGTTTTTCACCTGACAAAAATGCCAGCATTGCGCCTCCCCCTGTTGATGCAAAAGAAAATTTATTAAGAATTCCGAGTCTATTTAAAAACTCAACCGTATCTCCTCCCCCGACAACAGAATAAGCTTTGCTTGCAATAATTGCCTTTGCAATTTTCCTGGTTGCTTCAAATTGATCTTCTTTTTCGGCAATAAAACCCATTGATCCATTCCAAATAATTGTTTTAGCCATTGGTATTATCTCCAAAAAATTATAAAGACTTTTTTCCGTAATACCCATTCCATCAGCTGTTAAATCCGCAACCAGCAAAACAGATTTTCTGCCAATTATTTTTTCATGTCTTACTTTCAAAAATGCTTGAGACTCCTCTGCGATTTTTCCTCCAACCAGGACATAATCCGCAATTCTATGCATTTTTTCTACCATTGGGAGCTTGGTCTCGATTTTTTTCCCGCCGATAATTACAATCAAAGGTCTTTTTGGATTTTCCATAGCGCGGGTCAAATTCTCAACTTCTTTTTCCAAATGAAAGCCTGCAAAGTGAGATAAAAATTTCGTAATTCCTGCAATTGACGCATGATTCCGGTGGCACATGGCAAAAGCATCATTTACATAAATATCAGAAAGGTTTGCTAGTTTTTTTGAAAACTCCTCATCATTTGTTTCTTCCCCATCATAAAACCTTAAATTTTCCAGAAGAAATAAATTGGACCCTATTTCCCACCCCTCAAACCCGCCGCGTTTTGAAAATTGCAAATTGGAAATTGAAAATTTATTTTGAAACCACTTGGCGACTGGCTCCAAGCTCAAACTTCCCTCAACTCCCTTCGGCCGTCCAAGATGACCTCCGATAGTAACCTTACAGTTTTGTTTTAATAAATACTCAATCGTTGGTAAACAAGACCTTAATCTCGTATCATCTTCTATGTTTTGAGTTTCGGACAATGGAATATCAAGATCCAACCTTACAAAAACAGTTTTCCCGGTTACTTTTATATCTTTTAATAAATGCAAACTCATTTTAATCCTTAATCATTAATCCTTTATCATTCTATCATTAATCCGTAAATTCCTGGCAAAACCCCATACAGCCCTTACTTGCTCCCGAGGTCTTCGTCCTCGCGTCGCAAGGGCGAGTGTACGGGGCAAGCATTTTTTAGTCGGTGAATTCTTGACAGAACATTTCACCATATATTCCTCCGTCAATTACTCCTACCCCAACTCTTCCAAAATTCACTGATAAAATATTGGCTTTGTGTCCGGGACTATCCATAAGTCCTTTCATTGCTATATCCGTATTTGGAGACAAAGCTAAATTTTCTCCGGCAGCATTGTAAACAATACCCGCATCATCCATGCGGTCAAAAGGAGAAAATCCCTCAGGCGTATAATGGGAAAAATATCCTCTTGCAAACATATCTTCACAATGTTTTCTTCCGACATCTCTCAACTTATCATCAAAAACAACTGCTTTTAATCCTCTTGATACTCTCTCTTTATTAATGAGCTCAAACATATAGCGCTCGGCTGTTGGATCCGCAGAAAAATTTTGAGTTTTAAAATTTAATGAAACTGTTTCATTGCCTTTTGGCTCAACTGTTAAGAAATTTATTGTCTCGCTAATTGCTCCTCCGAATACTTCATTGAGACTCTTTTCCAATCCTTGCGTATTAGATAGTAATAAATTGCCTATTTTTGATGAAGAAACAGCGTGTTTGACTACAGAAGTTATTGGTAAAGCAATAATTAAAATTAATATAAATGAGATTAATATCGCCCCGGACAAAATCCCGGGCAAAATTCCAAATAATTTATTCAGTTCTTTCAAAAATTTTGGTTGTATTATAAGAAACTTCCGGATAAGTATCCCAATTGCAATTTCCGCAACAAAAGTAGTTATAAAAAAACCTATTGCATCGGCAAGACCTTGGGGTATGGAAAATTTGCTAATTATAATTCCGGCGATTAATCCATAAAACCGAAGACCAATGAGAAATGACAAAACAAAGTTGGCCAAATCCAAAACGGCTACTATAAACCCGCTTGAATATCCCTCATAAGCATAAAAAAGAAGCACTCCCAGTATTGCAAAATCTACCCAGTTAAAACTTAACATAATCCTTCCCACATGTTATTATACTAGAATGAAAGTTCCAAGATTTATCCAGCACCTTTTCAAAAACTCAAAGAGTAATTTGCAAGCTGAATACCCTAAGAAAAAAGGTGCTGGATTTAGAAAGTTTAAGTTCAGAAAAAAACACCTTTGGCTTTTGTTCCCTCTTTTTGTCCTAATCAGCCTTGTTATACTAATCTATTTTTTTGTTCTCAAAGATCTTCCTTTTCCAACCAAATTGAATAGCTCGACTACTCCTCAATCTACTCAGATTTTTGATAGAGACCAAAAACTTCTGTATTCAATTTATACTGTCAAGAATCAGAGCTTTGTTCCTCTTAGCTCGCTTCCCAAATATGTTCAGCAGGCGACAATTGCGATTGAAGACAAAGACTTTTACAAACACGGCGCCATAGATTTCAGGGCGATTTTCCGATCTTTAGTGTCAATTGTAGTTCATAAAGAACTGCAGGGAGGATCAACTCTTACCCAACAGCTCGTGAAAAATAGCCTTTTAACGCCTGAAAGAACAATTCTTCGAAAAATCAAAGAAGTAATTCTTGCTTTTGCAACAGAAGCAGTATATTCCAAAAATAAAATATTGGAAATGTATCTTAATCAAATTCCATATGGAGGAACCGCGTATGGAATTGAAGCCGCATCCCAGGCTTTTTTTGACAAAAAAGCCAAAGATCTGACTTTGCCTGAAGCAGCTCTTCTTGCCGGACTTCCTGAAGCTCCGACTGTTAACTCCCCGTTTGGCGCTCATCCGGAATTTGCAAAAGAAAGACAGGTTTCAATACTCAACAGAATGTATGAACAAAAATACATAACCGCAAAACAAAAAGACGCAAGCATAAAAGAAGTACTAAAGTTTAAAAAAGTTTCCAATAACATTTCTGCTCCGCATTTTGTCCTGTATGTAAAAGATCTTTTAACTCAAAAATATGGAGAAAAAATGGTTGAGGAGGGCGGACTGCATGTTACAACAAGTCTTGATTCTAAAATTCAGGAAAGTGCCCAGAATGTGGTTTTGGAAAATGTTAACAAGCTCAAAGGATATAATGTCTCAAACGGAGCTGCAGTTGTGACTAATCCCGCAACCGGAGAAATTTTGGCAATGGTTGGGAGCAAAGATTATTTTGACAGCAAAATTGACGGAAATGTTAATATTGCACTCGCCTTAAGACAGCCCGGATCTTCGATTAAACCGATTAATTATGCTGTCGGACTGATAAAAGGATATACCGGAGCAACTGCTTTTGTTGACATGCCTATTTGTTTTCCGACAATTGGAGGAAAACAATATTGTCCTGTTAATTATGACGGAAAATTTAACGGAGTAATACAAATGCGTTATGCTCTCGGCAACTCCATAAATATTCCGGCTATCAAAATGCTCAAAGTCAATGGAATTGCAACCATGATTGCTACAGCTTCAGCCATGGGAATAACATCGTTCAAAGATGACCCGAACAGATACGGATTGTCTCTCACCTTGGGCGGAGGGGAAGTAACCATGCTTGACATGGCAACAGCATATGGGGTTTTTGCAAACGACGGATACAGAATTAATCTTCACCCGATTCTTAAAATTACAGACAAAAATGGAAAAACTCTGGATGAATATACTCCTCCGACTTCACCTATTTTTGGTAAAAAAGTTCTGCCTGAAGGAGTTTCTTTTATAATTTCAGATATTTTAGCTGATAATAATGCCCGCACTCTTGAGTTTGGCTCTAATTCGGCTTTGAGAATTATTAATCAAACAGTTTCTGTAAAAACCGGAACAACCAATGATTATAGGGACAACTGGACTATCGGATACACTCCGGATTATGTTGTTGCGACTTGGGTTGGAAATAATGACAATAGCCCGATGAGCAATCTTGCTTCGGGAATTACAGGAGCAGCTCCAATTTGGCGCGATATCATGACAAATCTTTTGAAAGATAAAAATCCTCATCCCCTCTCGCGTCCGCCAAGTGTCATTCAAAAAAGAGTTTGTTCTATTTCCGGGCTTATCCCTCCTCCGGACGGAACTCCTAATCGCTGTGAAACAAGATTTGAATATTTCATAATAGGCACTGAGCCGACAAGACTTGATCTGGGACTGCAAAAAGTCAGAATTGACAAAGACACTCAAGACTTGGCTCCTGCCGGCAAAACAGACAATACCGAAGAAAAAGACCACATAATCATAACTGATCCGACAGGACAATTTTTTTGCGCAACCTGTCCTCATCCAAGTCCGAGTCCTATTCAGGCCCGGTAAGCTAGTCAAAAATATCTCCTCTTTCCAATCTAAACTATGTATTGTATAATCACGGTCAAGAAACTTATGACATTTTTTCTGCAAATTTTGTATTTGATTGTCCTTTTCTTAATAGCGATTGGGGATTTTACTCTTTTTATTGCAAGCAATAGCTTCAAAACTCTAAAAAAGATTTTGATTGTGGCTGTTTTTGGTTCTCAAAAAACAAGAAGAAGAGCAAAAAAAATTAAAGCTATTCCAATATTTCCGCCTCCTCTTTTGGTCATCAAGTTAAGATATTTTGCTCTGGGATTTCTAATTTCTCTTGTTTTTGTTTTTGTTCCTTTGGTTTCTATTATTTTCCTTCAGGACCTTCCAAGTCCCAAACAATTAAGCATCCAAACTCCGTCACTAACTACAAAAATTTTTGACAGAACAGGCACACTTTTGTACCAAATATATGCGAATCAAAACCGGACACTTGTTCCCTTAAGCTCTATTCCCAAATATTTACAGGAAGCAACAATTGCTATAGAAGATAAAAATTTTTATAAAAACTCAGGCGTTGACCTCGGAGCAATAGTCAGAGCTTCGATTGCAAATCTCTCGGGCAAGCCCTTGCAAGGAGGCTCGACCATTACCCAGCAGCTTATAAAATCAGCGCTTCTGAGCCCCGAAAGAAGCATAAAAAGAAAAGTTAAAGAAATAATTTTGGCTTTTTGGGCGCAAAAAATTTATACAAAAGACCAAATATTGGAACTTTATTTTAATCAGGTTCCCTACGGCGGAACAGCTTGGGGTATTGAAGCAGCAGCAAATGTTTATTTTGGCAAAAACACCAAAGACCTAAATCTTCCCGAAAGCGCATTTCTCGCAGGCTTAACAAAAGCTCCGACTATCTACTCTCCGTATGGCGAGTCTAAAGATTTGTGGAAGGGAAGACAAAAAGAGGTTTTGACAAAAATGACTGAATTAAAATATATAACAGCAGAACAAAAAGACGAGGCATTACAAGAAGAGCTCGTATTTGCAACACCCCAAACTCCTCTTTATGCTCCGCATTTTGTAATGTTCGTTAAGGATTTGCTCATTCAAAAATATGGAATATCCATGGTTGAAAAAGGAGGATTACAGGTCACAACAAGTCTTGATCTGAAAACTCAGGATATGGCGCAAAAAATAGTGAGTTCCGAGGTTGAAAAGGACGCATATCTTAATTTAACAAACGGTGCAAGTCTCATAACCAATCCCAAAAACGGAGATATTCTGGCAATGGTTGGGTCACGGGATTATTCTGACTTAAATTCGGGAAATTTCAATGTAACTACGGCCTTAAGACAACCCGGATCAAGCATAAAAGCAGTGACTTATACACTGGCTCTTTCAAATGGATTTACTGCTGCAACCATTATTGATGACAGCCCAATTAGTTATAATTCTTTTAATGGTCCTCCATATACCCCTGTCAATTATGACGGATCGTTTCATGGAAAAATGAGTCTTAGAATTGCATTGGCAAATTCCATAAATATTCCGGCTATCAAAGTTCTTGCAAAAGTCGGAGTACCGAATATGATTGCTCTTGGCAAAAAAATGGGAATTACAACCTGGACACATCCTGAAAATTATGGTCTGGCTATTACTCTTGGGTCTGCGGAAACCAAAATGACAGACATGGCTGTTGTGTATGGAACTTTGGCAAATTCCGGAACAAGAGTTAACTTAAATCCTATTCTTAAGCTTACAGATTCCCAGGGAAATGTTTTGGAAGAGAAAGATAAGTTAGCAGCAGGAACTCGAGTTGTTGACCCCGGAGTTGCTTTTATTATTTCAAATATTTTGGCTGATGGAGCTGCCCGCTCAATGGCATTTGGAGCAAATTCTATTTTAAACATTCCCGGTCGTTATGTTTCGGTCAAAACAGGAACAAGCGATAACAAAAGAGACAATTGGACAATCGGATATACACAAAATTATCTTGTTGCTTCATGGGTCGGGAACAATGACAATACTCCCATGAGTCAGAGTTTGGCTTCAGGAATTACCGGAGCAGCACCCATCTGGCATGATATTATGACAAATCTTCTTTCAGAGAAAACTGCGACTGCGAGTGCTCTCAAACTGAATGCCCCTCCAAATGTAATCCAAAAAGACTGCATTGGCAGAAAAGAATACTTTATAATAGGAACTGAAAATTCAATTAACTGCACTTTTATCCCCACCCCAGCGTCTAGCAACTAGCGTCTAGTTATGCTTTCATTGATCCTTTTGCCCAAGATATAAGAAGAAGAATCGCTCCTCCTCCAATCCAAGCCATGTATGGTTCCCAGCCCATAACAGTCATCATGTAATTTACAGCTCCATAAACTATTGCCAGAACTCCCAAAACCATGAATGCATTTTTCGGATGCGGCATTAACATTTTTTCTTCAGCCATTTTCTCACCCCCTTTCAAATTCAGTTTCGCACTTTTTTAATTCGCGGTCAAGTTTAAAATCGCTTTGCGGGAGATTTCTACAATTTCACTTGGAGTTTCTGTTGTAAATTCCAATGGTTTCCCAAAAATTACTTTGCACTTGCCTTTTTTTGGCAGCCATGAACCCCTTGGATGAATTTTCTCCATGCCCAAAATTCTAATCGGGACAATTGGAACTTGTAATTCCTTTGCCAAAAGACCAAGTCCTTGCATAAAAGGGCCTACTTTCCCGTTTCTCGTTCTTGTTCCTTCGGGAAAAACCAGAATATTAACCCCGGTATCAATTAAACCTCCCATAAAAGACAGGGTTTTTCTAAAACCGCGCTTCTGAGGCAATAAAAATGCGTTAAATGCAACTATCGCATAAAGAAAAAGAATGTGTTTTAGCAAAGATGTTCTTTTTTCGGTAAAGAAAAATTCTTCTCTTGTCGCGGTTGCCGTTTTGTATCTAATTAATCTTGGCAAAGAATACATAATAACCGGCTGATCCAAATAACTTACATGGTTTGAAATAAAAACAACCGGCCATTTTACATTCTTTAGATTAGAAAGACTCACACTTTCTAAATTAACGAATAAATAAGATAAAGGCTTATGCAAAACAATATCCAAAATCTCGCGTATTTCTTTGCCAAAAGGATTGTTAACCCAAGACCAAAGGCCTTTTTGTTTTTTTGTTTTTCCTCTTTTCTCAAGAAGTTTTCTTAAATCGGCAACTGTTGTAGCTTGATTGATAATTGTATCCTCCAAATCAACTCTATATTCCTGTTCAAGATAATTTATGAGCTCCAAGCGGGACAAAGAATTAAGACCAAGATCAGAAGTTAAAATAGAATTTTCTTTGATTTCATTTTCCTCTCTTTTACAAACATTCATAAGAAGACTTATGAGAGTATCTGCTGTCAAATCGTTCTTAGTTTTTTTATTTTCGTTTAAAAGTCTTTCTTTAACTTTAAATTTTTGGATTTTTAAGGTTGTAGTTCTCGGAAAATCGAACTCATTCCATAAAGAAAATCCCGTAATTTGGGACAAAGGATCCAATTTTTCATTTGCTGTCTTTATAATTCTGCGGGGATCAGCATCTTTATTCTTAAGAATAAGAACTGCATGAACCTCTTCTCCTTCATCTTTTTCAAGACCAATCACGCATGATTCTTTTACTCCTTTAATTTTATTAATTACATTTTCTATTTCATCAGGATAAATATTAATTCCGGATGCATTTACAATCACATCTTTTTTCCTGCCTTTTATGAAAATGTAGCCGTCTTTGTCAATATGTCCATAATCTCCGGTTTTAAACCATCCATTTTTAAATGCTTTTTCAGTTGTCTCTGGCGATTGGTAATACTCCTTGAAAATGTTTTCTCCTTTTGCCAAAATCTCCTTGTTGTCAAGCTTCACCTGTATTCCCTTAAGAGGTCTTCCAACAGATCCTGGTATTTGCCGGTCAAATGAGTTGGCTGAAATTATCGGAGAGCATTCTGTTAATCCATAACCCTCAACAACTCTAAATCCCATTCCTTTCCAAAATGAAAAAACATCCAAAGGAAGTCCGACCCCTCCTGTAAAAAACATCTCAAAATCTTTCCCAAATTTCTTATGGATTGATTTGGCGATAATTTTCCTTGTAATTTTGAAACGGGTGAGATACAATAAGCCCTTGGATGAAAGACCTCTTTCAATAGTATTTTTGAGAATTGACAAAAATCTCGGAACAACAAGCATTACTGCAACATTTTCTTCTTTGAGCGCTTGCATAATAGCTGTGGGTTTTACTGTCCGAAGATAAATAATTTTGTCTCCGCGGTAAAGAGGAACGAGAAATCCAACTGTCTGCTCCATCATATGAGACAAAGGCAAAACAGACAAAAAATTAAATTTCTTTGACATTGCAAGATGATCACATGCCTGAAGCATATTTGTAATAATATTTTTGTGAGCTAAAACCACTCCCTTTGGGTCTCCTGTTGTTCCGGATGTATAAACAATTTCAACCATATCGGAAGATTTACTGCCAAATAATTTCTCAATTGGCTTAATAGGCTTTAATAGAAAACGCAAATCTTCTATCATTACTGTTTTTAGCCCGATTTGCGGGTTTATTTTTTCAAACTTGTAAAGGCTTTGAATAATAAATTTTGCTCCTGAAAGTTTTAAAATTGTTTCCGCTCTTTTTCTACCGGATGCAAAATCAATCGGCACAACAATTGAGCCTGTCAAAATTATTCCGAAATAAGAAACTGCCCAAAAAGGATCATTTGGAGCCCATATAGCAATCTTATCTCCGCTTTTTACTCCTTGCGCCAGAAGATATGAGCTCATTTTCAAAGAGAGTGAATAGAGATCGGAATAAGTAAATTTAAACTTTCTTATTCCTGTTCTATAAACAAAAACATCTTGACTTCCCCGTTTTTTAAATAATTTAAATAAATCAATTAATGTATTCATCCTTAATCCCTAATTATTACCACTGCAATTACATAATCTCCGGCATGCGAGATGCTCACTTCTGTTTTCTGATTCTCCTTAATTAAAACAGATTTTATAAAAGGCTTACCTTCTTTTGTTTTTTCAATCCAAACATCAAGCCAACTCATTTTTGAGCCTATTGCTTTAAAAAAAGCTTCTTTTGCCGCAAAAATTCCGGCTAAACTTTCTGAGGATTTGTTTTGAGAAAGTTCATTTGACAAAAAAACCTTATCCATTGAAAGGTTTTTTAATTTCTTTTCAAATTCCGGCAAATAAACTATGTCTATTCCAAGCATTTTCTTTCGTGTCATCCTGAATTTATTTCAGGATCCCGCTCAGCATCTCGTACTGTTTTTGCGGATCTTGACTGTTAAAGATAAAGCTATTAGCTACAAATCTTGTCGCGCCTGCATTTTTTGCCAAAACAATAGTCTTATCATTAATTCCCCCATCAACCCCGATTACGAGTCCTGAAAGTGCCTCAACCTTTTTTAAATACTCCGGATTAAAAGTTTGTCCGGATTGTCCTGCTTTAATTGTCATTATTAAAATTTCACCCAAATCATTATGTGGAACTTTAATAACATCCAAATTCGTTGGCCCGTCAATTGCAAGCCCCACTTCTCCCAAAAGCTGCGCTTGAGCCACAAACTCTATTTGATCAGGCATCATTTCAACATGCCCGATAAATCTTTTGAATCCTGCATCAGCAAAAGGTTTTAAATATTGAATTGGGTTTTCAACCATCATATGAAGTTCCAAAAATAAATCGGTTGAAAACTCTTTAAACGGCAAGGGGTCAAGAAAAGTAGTATTTGGCCCGCCTTGCTCGCCTCGTGGCGAAGCGGGCGGCGAGGCAAGGGCAAATTTTCCGTCAATAATATCTATATGAACAGTCTTGGCAAAGGTCCTGACAAGTTCTATTTTTCTTTCAATCTCACTCCACTCTTTTTCCAAAATCCCGGGAATTATTTCAAACATTATTTTCCTATTATAACAAGTGCGTCGGCAGTAGAGGAAGAGGACAAATCAGCTGATGCACTCCCTACAGTATAACTAAATCCTAAATCTTTTTTAAGAAGGGCAAGGAAGTTTGACTTTGTGCTTTTTACTTTGATTGTTGTGTTTTGATAATCAAAATTATCAGCATTGCCTGTTGCAATAACTTTGTACCCAAAACCCTTAAGAACATCTGACCCTTTGGAGGCAACTCCTGCTTCCCCGGATCCGTTTTGAACTTCAACTGATAAAGTACTTCTATCAAGACCTGTTGATGAATCAACCGGATTAATTGCTTTTTTCGTAGGAGTTGCTGTTGCTGTTGGTTCCTCTGCTGTAGGAGTCAGGGATGGCGCCGGCGTATCTGTTGGAAATTGGTATTCTGTAGGAGTCGGGGTAATGCTTGGGACATCCTTTTCACTTTTTGATCCAAAAAAACTCTTTATTCCCAAAACAACAATAACTAAAAGTATAAGAAAAATAATTAAATAGAAAAATTTTTTCGATTTTTTCGGGGACTGGGGACTTGCATAATTAAATTGATTTATAGGCGACTGAAACGAGCTGTCTTCCATATTTGGATTATATCAATTTTCCCCCTAATTTGCAACATTTGGTATAATGACCAAGCTGCCATGAAGAAATTTTTAAAGCTTTTAATTTTTGGTATTTTCTTAGTCTTTTTTTTGAGTCTTTTTTCTTTAACAATTAAGGCTCAAAATGACATATGCAATCAAGACCCTAAGCTTATCCCCGAGAATCAATTACCAACATGCATAGATAAATTAGGCGAACAAATGAGTCAATCTAAAGTTGCTACGCAAGGCGTTCAGAAACAAATTGACGGAATAAAAACAAGAGTAGCATTTATTGAAAACGATCTTCTTGTAAAACAAAAAATTATTGACGACGGATACAAAAATCTCACAAAACTCGAAGAAATTTTAAATAGAGCAATCCGTGATTTTTATATAAAAAGTTATTATAATTCTCCAATTTTAGCTTTTCTATCTGCAACTTCTGCCTCAGAAATAACTCAGCTTTTGGCTTATCAAAAAGCAGCAACCGATCAAGACAAAGTAATTATTATAAATATTGCCATTTCCATTCAGGACTTGGAAGTTAAGAAAAAAAACCTGGAGGCCGAACAAGCAAACCTTGCTATTGTAAAAGGAAAATTGGATAAAGTTGTTGCAGATGCTCGAGCTTATCAAGCAACTCTTTCAGGTAAAATAGCTGTCCTGTCAGCCAGACAGCAACAAATTTTAGCTCAAAGACTGGCAAGTCTTAACATTCCATTATCTGCCTATGCAGGACTCGGGGGAGGATGTTCAAGCGACTTAACAAATGGTAAAAATCCCGGATTCGGCGGCGGATTCGGCTTATTTACATATGGAGTTCCAAATCGAATAGGGCTGAATCAGTATGGAGCAAAAGCAAGAGCAGAGGCAGGTCAGGATTATCAGGACATATTGCGCGCATATTACAATGCGGATATAACTTCCGGATACAATACCGGCATTAATATTCATGTAACCGGAACTAATGAGTATGGACAATCATTTGACGACAACTGGAACATAGAAGATTATCTGAAACATGTTTACGAAATGCCAACCAATTGGGACATTAAAGCACTGAAGGCTCAGGCTGTTGCCGCAAGATCATATGCTCTTTCCTATACTAACAACGGACAAAACAATATCTGTTCCAGTCAAAAATGTCAGGTTGTTAAAAGAGAAGAAAATTCCGATAGCTGGAAACAGGCAGTTTCGGAAACAGCCGGAATTGTTCTGACATCCGGCGGACAGCCTATTTCTGCATGGTTTTCTTCAACTCATGGAGGATATGTATTTAGCTCTTCCGACATAGGTTGGTCAGGAACTGCATTTACCAAAAGGGCGACAGATGCAACCGGTTCTATAAATAATTTTTCCGATTTAAAAAATAATGCATATGATAAAGATTCTCCTTGGTTTTATTGTGACTGGGGATCAAGAGGTGATTACGGCAAAACCGCATGGTTGAAACCCGATGAAATGGCAGATATAATTAATGTTCTTCTTTTGGTACAAAAAGACTCGGGCACAAAAGAGCATCTTTATCAAACGGATAAATCTAATCCTGCAGGAACAGATACTTGGGATGCAGGACGAGTTAGACAGGAATTATCAAACAAAGGAGGATCACCCTTCAATAGTATTTCTTCGATTTCAGTAGTGGTTGATTTTGGGAGCGGTCAAACTACTTCTGTGAATGTGAATGGGGATGCCGGCTCAGTGAGTTTTGGCGGATCAGATTTTAAGACCTATTTTAATCTACGCGCACCTGCTAATATACAAATTGTCGGACCGTTGTATAATGTAGAAAGAAATTGAACATGGCTGATATTTTTGTAGCGCCAAAGGGAAAAAATAAACCTCTACTTAACAGCAAATCTCATATGCCTATTCTTTCTTCTTTTTGTGAAAATCCTAAAGGCGTTAGCTTCCAAACCCAAAAATCTGATGAGTTCATAGCTCTATTTTTGCGGTCACATTTTTTAACAAATCTTTCTTGGATAGCTATAGCTATTGCTCTTGTATTTTTGCCTATTGTGTTGGGAGCATTTTTATCCAATGCTAGTTTTAGCTTTCTTTCCACACCTCAAATAATCCATTTTACAATAGTTTTTGTTTTGTTTTATTACCTTATTGTTTTCTCTTATGTTTTCCTAAGCTTTCTCGGGTGGTTTTACAATGTTTTTATTGTTACAACAGAAAGAATTTTGGATATAGATTATTCGGATATTGTTGTGCATAATATGGCGGAAACCAAACTAAGTCATATCGAAGATGTCAAATATACTCAGTCGGGATTCATTCCCTCTTTTATTAATTACGGCGACCTTTTTGCCCAAACAGCAGGAACAGAAGAAAATTTTGAAGCATTATCAATTCCAAAACCCCGCCAGGCAACAGACATAATTACGGAATTAACAGGAAAAAAATAATATGGATTTTAATTTTATTAATTTTATTTTTTCAGCCAATCTTTTAATTAAGCTGATAACCCTTGTCGTAATATTTTTTTATACCATTTTTACATTTGTTGTTTTTACTCAAGTAAAAGTCATGACTCAAATTCTTTCACTTCCCTATGCTGAAAGTACGCTTAAGATAATTTCTATAATTCATATAGCTCTTGCGATTTCGCTTTTTTTTACGGCAGTTGTTATACTTTAATCGATGGATAACAATATATCCTTCTCAAAAATAGTTGCAACGCCAACTCTTAACTCCTGGTCTCAGGCATACAATGCCGGAAAACTCTTTGCTGTTATTTCTTTGGAGAAAACTCCGGAGTCTCCTGAAATAGAAAGTCTTAATGTTGTAGGACGCGATCTTCTTGAGCGGCTGGAACAGGAGTTTTTCGTAATTGAGGATAAAAATTTAGAATCCATTAAAACTGCTCTGTCAAATACTTTCCAAAACCAGGTAGAGGGTATTAATTATTCTTTTACAGCCGGAGCTTTTGTTAATAATGTTTTGTATCTATTTGCTTTGGGAAATGGGAGGGCTTTTATTAAAAGACAGGGTAATCTTGGAGTAGCTCTGGAATCAGGAACAGAAAAGAAAAACATATCTTCATCTTCCGGATATCTAAAAGATAGCGATTTAATTGTCTTGGCAACGGAAGCTTTTTCAAAAACAATTAATGATAACGACCTTAATTCTAATCTCAATGATTCTCTTCCTTCGGAAATTACAGAATCTCTTGCTCCAAAAATTCATAAAGCGGAAGACGGAAGAATTTCTGCGATTATTATCAAATACGGCAATCCTCCGGTAGCAGAAGAAATAATGGAAACACCTGAGCTTAAAGCTGAAGAGGAACAAATAACAGAAACGAATGCAGTTGAAAAACCTGCTTCTTCCTTGAGTAAATATTTATCTTTGCTCAAATCAAAATTAAAAAGGCCTGATATTAAATTTCAGCCGACAAAAAAATTATTTTTGTTAGCAGCCGTTATTATCGTAATAATTTTAATCGGAAGTGTTTTTCTGGCTGTGCGGGAACAAAATAATGCCAAAGCCAGAAAGGTTTTTGCAGAAATTTACCCTCAAGCTCTTAAAAAATATGACGAGGGGCAAGGCCTTGCGGACTTGAATTCCAATTTGGCAAGAGACGCTTTCTTGTCCGCACAAAAAATTTTAAACGATAATAAGAATAAATTTCCGGCAAAATCCAAAGAGAACAATCAAACACAAGACCTTTTGAAAAAGATTGGGGAAGGATTGACTGAGGTGTCTCCTATAGATAAATCGGGATTGGACAGAAGCAAATTGTCAGTAATTGTGCAAAATGGAAGCGGAACTGAAGGAGTTGCAGGAAAAGGAGCAAATATACTGAAAGACCTTGGTTACGATGTTGCATCAACCGGAAACGCTGATAACTATAACTATACCGGAGTAACTATTAAGGTAAAAAAGGAAAATAGTAATTTTATTGACCTTCTCAAAAAAGACCTCGCAAAAAACTACACTATTACAGCAACTTCTTCCGACCTCCCCTCCTCCTCCCCCACGGATAGCTTAATAATCATTGGCAAGTAAAATCTATCAAATTACCCCGAAATAAGGTATTATTGAACCATGAAAATTGTGAATAAAAGAGCGTTTTTTGATTATTCAATCTTGGAGAAATTTGAGGCCGGAATAAATCTTTATGGAGCCGAAGTCAAGGCTGTGAGACTCGGGCACGCGGATTTAACAGGGTCTCATGTGCGGATTATGGGCAGTGAGGCATATTTGATAAATGCCAAAATATTTCCGTACAAATATTCAAGACCTGAAAATTATGATGAGCAAAGAACCAGAAAGCTTTTACTTCACAAACAGGAGATTATTGCTCTCAAATCCAAAACCGAAGGACAGAATTTAACTTTGGTTCCGGTGTCAATGTATACAACCAAAAGTTTTATCAAGGTAGAAATTGCTCTGGGAAAAGGCAAAAAACAATACGACAAAAAAGAATCTATCAAGAAAAAAGACCTAAAAAGAGAAATCGAACAGGAAATGGACGAGGCAAAATAAGTTTAAAAACTACACTGTTACTTTATGGTCTGGATATTGATTGCTAAGTTCTCTTAGAAGATCTGCAGGCTGTACCACCCCAGTATTCCTTTGAAGTCCTTGAAAAACTTCGCCTTTCCTTGGCAAAGGCAGACTTCCGGGCAAAATGGGATTATCCTCAACTTTTAAAACCTTTACTGGCCCTTTCGGAATACAATATCTTTCTTCTCTCATGTTTTAAATTTACTACAGAAAAGATTAATTGGCTTGACGCAATTTGGACAAAACAAGGACAAAATAAATTAAATCAATCTCTTATTTCTAAAAGCAAAGCCGGTTTGAGGCTGGTTTTGAGCTTGACTTTCAGATTGAAATTGTATATAATTCTGGTCTTGGGGATGCATTGCATCGACAAGAATGCACTTTAAAAAACAGCAAGCCGACAACGATTGAAAGTCGTAAAATTCAATCAAAATATAAATGCTAGCAATAAAATGCCAGTGTTCGCTCAACCAGCGTATTTATACGCTTAAGTTTAGCTGAACTGTTTATAAAGTCTTTTCTCAATGGGATTTTATAAGCAAAAATACAGTTGAGAGAATAGTAAGGGGAGTTGGTTTCTGTCCTTATCGTATTTATCAACCTTGGCGCTATTAATTTTTGTTGATTAGAAAACAATAGCGCAACATTAAATAATCAACTAAGCTTGTAGAAGTTTTTACAGTAATTTCTTGGACTCGAGTTCATGGCTCGACATCTCCACACTACCCCGCCGCAAGGCGGGGTTTTTTGTGGTAAAATAGCTGGATGCGCAAAAAACAGCTGGCAATAGGCTCTATTGGTATATTAAGTTTAATCGCCTTATTATTTGTTATTATTTTTTTTAATCCATATAAATTTAATTCAACTCTCGAATTTACCTCCGAACATTTAATTATCGGAGCCATACTTCTTGTGTTGATAAGAGCTCTAAGCAATGTCTTGCCTGCAATTCCGGGCGGAATGATTGCTTTTTCAGCGGTTCCCATATTCGGCTGGCTTACAGCTTTTATTTGCAACATGCTAGGAATTTTGCTAGGCGCATCTATTGCTTTTTTTCTTGCCAGAATTTACAGAGAGCCTCTGGTCACCCGATTTACTTCTCTAAGTAAAATCCATAAATTGGAAAAACAAGTCTCGGGCAAAAAACAATTTATGGCTCTTGTTGCTTTCAGGCTTTTTACCGTACCGGTTGTGGATATTTCAAGCTATGTAGTAGGATTAACCAAAATAAGTTTTCCAAAGTTTGTAGTAGCCACATTTTTGGCTACTCTTCCTACAATTGCAACTTTTTATTTTGGGGATGAAATTTACAAAAGAATTTTTGGGAAAAGCCTTTTTGTCGGCCTGACCACAGTCTTGATTCTTGGCTCCATTTACTTTATTATTAAAAGATACAAACCAAAGTTAAAGGTCAAAAATTAAAAGTCAAAAGTTATTGATATGGTTATTGCGCACAGAGGATATAGTCAATTGGCTCAAGAAAATACTCTTTCTGCTTTTGACGCTGCAATCAAAGCCGGAGCAAAAGGAATAGAATGTGATATCAGACTAACAGGAGATGGTCAAGCTGTTGTCAACCATAACAAACATTTATTAATCGACAATCAAAAAGTTATAATCGCCAAACATTCCATCAAAGAACTCAAAGATATTTGTAAAGTCTCAGGACACGAACTTCTCGTATTGGATGACCTATTTGAATATGTGAAAGAAAAACAAGCACAGTTTTTCTTGGAAGTTAAATCCCCTTCCCCAAGCTTGGCGGAATCAATCATACAAAAAATTAAAGAAGAAAATTTATGGAATCAGGTCAATATTACCGGATTTTCTTTCTTTGTGAAAAATGCGCTTCTAGCTCAATCAAAACACCCCAAACTCCAGGTCGGCCAATTTTTACATTTGCCAACTTATTCCTATATTAGAAAGCCAAAAAAAAGTTATTGCGTTTTCTTAGGATGGCTTGATGGGCTTCGCGGAAGCCAAACTCTTTTCCGAACGCTTATTTCTCCGACAAGATTAGTCAAATTAAAGGATTTCTTTGAGAGAAATGGATTTAATGTAATGGGAGGAGTTATCAACAATGAGTCAGGACTTGATCTTTTCAAACAAGCAGGAATTACGGACATTGTAACTGACAAAGTTACGGAAACTGTTAATTATTTCAAGAACAAGAGCTAATCTCTTGCCAGAGTTAATCCCCAAACCCTTCTCGCTCCACTTTTCTTAAGAGTTTTTGCAGCTTCCAAAAGTGTTGATCCGGTTGTCAGAATATCATCAACCAAAAGAATGTTTGTATTATGTATTATGTATTTCGCATTAAGTATAAATGCGTCCTTTATATTTTCTTTTCTCTTTTTTAAATCTAATCCGAATTGGGATTTTGTTTCTTTTTTTCTTTTTAAAATTTCAATTGCTTTTAAGTTAAGCTTTTTGGAAAGCCCTTCTGCCAAAAGCTGTGAATGATTATATCCCCTTTTTCTTAATCTGTTTTTATGAAGAGGAATTGGCACGAGAATCGGAGAAAACTCATTTGCTTTTTGGAAAATTTCCTGCTGGATAATTGACTCATAAAAAAGCTCAACCAAAGTATTTTTCAAATCCGAAAGATAGGGTTTGTATTTAAAGTTATATATAAGTTTTTTGACAATCCCTTTATAAGCTATTGCGGAAAACGCGCCGTCAATAGCATATTTGCTTTTACATTTTGGATGGGTTAAGCCGTCAATTGATCCTCTGTTGCAAACCAAACAAATCATTGAAACATCAAAGCTGAGGTATGAAAAACAATTGGCACAAATATACGCTCCGATTTTACGGCAGTTAACGCAATATTTGGGAAAAAGAAAATCCAGAAATCCCATAAGGCCAGTTTAGCAAAATATTTGGGAATAATGGTATAATAAGTGCCTGGAGGAGTCGCATAGAGGCCCATTGCGGGAGTTTGCTAAATTCCTGAGTCGTAAGACTCGCGTGAGTTCGAATCTCACCTCCTCCGCAGCGTAAGAACGTTTTCGCAAAGCGAATTACGTTCAACGTTGCTGAAACGTTTAATTTCTGAAAGAAATTATTACGTTTCGCATTCATCTATGAGAAAACTCAAAGAAGTTCTCCATGAAGATTATCTTCGTTCTTTAATGTTCGGTCTTCAAGACGGAATAGTGTCAACTACAGGTGTTGTTGTGGGAATTTCAACAGGCATTAATAATAAGGCGATAATAATTCTTGCAGCGCTTGTTGCGGTAACAGTTGAAGCGTCCTCAATGGCTGCAGGACAATATTCAAGCGAAAAAGCAGTTCATCAAATGGACAAAACAGGAAAACATACAGACAATCTTTTTATTGGAGCTCTCATTATGTTTTTTGCCTATTTTATAGGAGGTGCTTTTTCAATTATTCCAACACTTATTTTTGATCAGCCTTTGGCAAGAACAATGGCTATTGTCTCAGCATTTGCAGGACTTTTTATCGTTGGCTACATGAAAGGACATATTGTTGAACACAAGCCTTTGAGATCTGCAATTGAGCTATTTATCATAGGCTCCATAACAACCATTATCGGACTTGTTGTCGGATATTTATTAAAAGTCTAAAAGTTGTTAGAACATCCTCTATTTTGATATACTCAAGCTCTGGAGAGGTCGCATAGCGGTCTAGTGCAACGGTTTTGAAAACCGTCAGGGACGAAAGTTCCTCGCGAGTTCGATTCTCGCCCTCTCCGCAACGTAAGAACGTTTTCGCAAAGCGAATTACGTTCAACGTTGCTGAAACGTTTAATTTCTGAAAGAAATTATTACGTTTCGCCTTCAATATGTTTTATGCCTACATTCTCCAAAGTCTAAAAGATAAATCATTATATATAGGTTACACGGCTGATTTGAAAAAAAGATTTAGCGAACACAATAACGGAAAACCTAAGGCAACGAAACCGTTCAGGCCATACAAATTAATCTTTTATGAAGCTTTTATAAATAGGGTTGATGCGAAAAGACGTGAAGAATATTTAAAAAGCGGCTGGGGCTTCAGAAGCATTAAGAAAATGTTAAAAAATTATTTTAGCTAAAGGAAGACCAATCATCATCAAAAATTTAACTTTTTTTTGATATAATTTACCTCATAAAGCATAGTGTCTGTTTGACTTGGGATTTATATACATCTGCTAGACACGGCTTTTTATTATGATTCTTTTTATTTATTTTCTGGCCGGAATTCTGCAGGATTTTTTATTTACTCTGAATCTCAGATATGTTTCTCAAAATAATATTGTCCCTGCAATGTTTTTCTCATTCACCACATCTGTTGTGGGCTTTACCGTATTCTATAAAATTGTTACGGACCTAAGTCCGGATAAAGGTCTTGTCGCCATAATTGTTTATTCCCTGGGTATTGCTGCAGGAACATTTATCGGAATGAAATTCAAACCCGGATTTAAGAAATAATTTCATTGACTAAAGAACACAAATCGTATAAAGTAAAAGCATGGCTGCCCAAAATCAAGAAGACGAAAAATTTTTACCCCGAGAGCCTTTGGACCTTCCTGCCAACGTGGCAGGGATTTCAGATCCTAAAGATAATGAACACGAGAAAATTAAACATCAAAATACAGTTGAAACAATTCTGGAATGGAGCGCTCCGGGAAGACCTTTTAGAAAAAGAGGCAAACAATATTATTTAACCAGCCTCTTAATCATGCTTCTTTTAGAAGTTATTCTGTTTCTTTTCTCCCAATATATGCTGATGCTTGTGGTTGTTTCTCTGGTTTTTGTAGCTTTTGCTCTCAACACTATTGCACCATCTAATTTCAAATATAGAATAAGCAGCGAAGGCGTGACTGTTGAAGATCATTTTTTTCTCTGGCAGGAGTTATATGATTTTTATTTCAAGAAAAAAGAGGGCGTAGATGTTGCACACATCAGGACTCATTCATTTATTCCCGGAGAATTAACTCTGACTCTTGGGGACATAGACCGCGAACATATTAAATCCGCTCTTCTTCCCTATCTGCCTTATAGGGAATTTGTAAAACCAACATTTATGGATAAATCCGCAGACTGGCTAACCCGCAACTTCCCTCTGGAGAAAGAAAACAAATAAACTTATTTAATTATTGGGGATGTGCCCTCTTTAGCAGCCATAACCGGAAGAGCCACCAATCCTACCAAAAGAGCCAGAAGCCATGGTCTTTTCTTTGTCTCCTCCCACAATTTTCTTGAAAATCCAGGATTAATTGCACTTTCTCCCACCAATTGCTCCATATGTTTTTTAAGTTCGGTATTTTTACCCATAGCTTTAACAGCAACTCCTTCTCCCCATGGAGCGTTTTCAATATTAAATACATCTTCTCTTCTGACTCCTCCTGTCATTAATTTTCTTCTAAGCAGTTGCAACGCAACTTCCGGCTCCATCTTTTTATACAAGCCGGTGTCAGACTTATCCGCAAGCAATCGTTTTGCTTCAGTGACTGCATCAGTATGCGTATAATTCACTCCTGTTGCTGGATTTTCTCTGGCTTCTAATTTTTTTGACAACATCTCTTCCATTAAGGATTCTGGACCTATGTCTCTCAATGTAATAAAATCTGCTTGAACTTTATCCTTGTCAATTGCCCTATACTTGTTTTTTCCAAAACCTCTTTCTCTACCTTCCCATCTTCTTTGTAATGCTTCTATCATTGCCTGTTCATTTACATCTGTAGTCTTCTTTTTCATCTCTTCCAATTCCGCATTGACTTTCCCTTCTACCTCCTGAATTTCATCCCTGATATATTTATCAGCTGTCCTGGAAAAAACATTATTCAAATTGCTTGCCAAATCTTCCTCTTGACCTGTACGTACCTTGACTTCATCAGTAAATTTCCACAATCTTCTTTGATATTCTCTATCTGCTTCCTGAACTTTTCTGTCTAACTTGCGTATTTCCATATCATTAACTCTTTGTTGTTCAATTAGAACATCCTGCTCCTCTCGTAGATCATTACGTGACTTCTCAAAATTGCTTAATTCCTGTTCCGCCTTAGCAACTTCTTCTTTAACAACTCTTTCTTGCGTCTGAGCAATCGTTAAATCATCCTGTACTGCCCTTTCATTTCTTGGCCCTGATGGCACAAGAATGCCTGATGTTCTTTGTTTTTGCAGCCTATCTAATTCCTCTCTAAGTTCCTTAGTTTTTACCTCCTGAAGAACCAGAGATTGCGTTACTTTAGCAAGTTCTGCTTGAGCTTTTTGGATATTTACTTCCGTCAGCTCTATTTTTAAAAGCTTTTCTCCTTTTATAGAGGTAACTCCACCTGGGGGAATTATAGATTCAAAAGCCTTTAATTTACCCGCAGTTAATGCGATTCGGCGATCAATACTTGCTCTTTCCGCTTTGGCATCTGCCAGATCATCTTCTGCTCTTTCCTTATCTAATCTGGACCCCTCAACATCTAGTAATTTTTTCTCAGGATCAAGATAAATACCTAATTCTTCCGATAAATCAGCCATGAACTTTGGATCTTGTAATCTTCTCTCTATTTCAGTTGTCTTTTGAGTAGCAGTTAAACTATTGAATTCTTGAGATAAAAGGGGATCAGACATTAATCTATTTTCTATAGCTTTTGTCAATGTGGCCTGCTCTGTGGCATTGAGCTTTGTCTTGTCAAATCCGAAATCAACGACTTTTTTTGCTAAATCTACTGCTTTTTTTGCTTTATCATATTTCAATTGTTCGTCTGTTGATAACTTCTTCTTCCCTGTCCCAGCATCCCTTTCTACTCCAATTTCATCTAATTTTCTATCTGTATTTCTCTGTTCAACTGGTTTTTTACGATTCATGGCTTCCTGCGCTCGACGCCATTCTTCTGGAGTACTTTTATCTACTAATTTTTGTCCTACTGCTCTTGCGGCTTGCTCCTTGGCTGTTCCTCCTGTCGCTTTAAGACTCTCTTGAATAATAACTTTCGGCATGACATCGGCTGCTGTTGGTTCCATTAGATTATTCCTCCTGTTCCAGACTGTGGGTTATTCTGTCCTGGATTTTCAGTTACAGTTTTTGTAACTTCCAAGGCTTCATCAATTTTATTTTCCTTAATGAGATCTTCTGCTGCATGAACAATTTGGTGTGTTTTCTCCTGAGCCTGATCAACTACAGGTAAAGGCGCTTGCGTTTGATCTGGAGAAGCTAAAATAGAACTGAAAATTGGCCATTTTGCTGAAAGATTAGTTATGAAATCAAGAAGTTCGCTATTCGTTTTTGCCAAATCAATATTCTCTAACAAATACGAACTAATTTCTTCTGCTTGATCTTCTGTAAGTATTCCCTGCAAAAGAGATTCTCCCATTATTCTTGTTATTCTTGCTCCAATTTTATCTTTATAGACTTCGTATGCTGGATCCATACTTAAATTGAAACAGATTGACAAGTCCTTGTCAATGAAACTGGCGGAGGGAGGGGGATTCGAACCCCCGATATCCTTTCGGACATATACGCTTTCCAAGCGTACGCACTCGACCACTATGCGATCCCTCCAAATTAGACGCTAGAAACTAGATACTAGACGCTAGTAATTCTCTGGCTTCCAGCCAGACTTTTTTGTCTGATTTATATGTTAATCTTTCTTCAACTTTTTCGATGCTGAGCCACTCAACATTTTCCATTTCATTATCATGTTTTGTAATATCCCCGCCAACATATTCCATCAAAAAATAATACACTGTTTTTTTAATTTTATCCTTTTCGAAAACAAACCAATAAGTAACAGGGGTTAAGGTTTTGACAATTTTTCCTTCAGCTCCGGTTTCCTCTTTGACTTCTCTCAAAGCTGTCTCTTCTTTATTTTCTCCTTCAACATGATCTCCAATCAGACCTTTTGGAAATACCCAGCCATGATGTTGAGAATGTTGCGCCAAAAGAATCAATATCTGATCTTTTTGATTTTTGATTTTTGATTTTTGATTTTTATATACCACTCCTCCTGCTGAAAATTGCAATTTCATAAGTTTATTTCTCCTTTGTGTCCCTGGGGAGATTTGAACTCCCAATCGTTGAGTTCGGAACCCAATGCTCTATCCATTAAGCTACAAGGACATTCCGCTTAGAGCGGAGAGAGTGAGATTTGAACTCACGATCCCGAAAAAATCAGGATAGCGGTTTTCGAAACCGCCGCACTCGACCACTATGCGATCTCTCCTCATCAATTTTGACTTTTGCCTTTTTAGTTTTGAGTTTGGTTTGTGTACCCGGCGAGACTCGAACTCGCAACCGTCAGATCCGCAATCTGATGCTCTATCCATTAAGCTACGGATACATGTTTGTATTTTACTTTATAAGTTAAAACGAAGCAAATTTAACTCTTATTTTCTACTCCTGAGGGATTGTCTAATAATTTTTCCCTGAAAATGTTCCCTGTTAAATAACTGAGGATTGATTATCCTGTGTTTTGGAGAAAGAAGCCCACAAACCCAATCATTATTGCTGACAACAACATCTATGTCTCCTGTGCTCAATAGAGTTTCTTCAACCCATTTTGGATCATCATATTGTCTGTTTTCTAAAAAATAATCAGGCAAGCGTACAATGCCGCCAAGTCCTGATTTAATATCTATATTTTTCTCTAATGCATTCGTAAGCATTCTTTCTCTTTCTTCAACCGTCCAAGGATTATCTTCATCAGCGATATTGCTGCTTCCGATGCCAATCATCAGAGTTTCTGCTGCTTGTAAAGCTATTTTCATAGCAAGGAGGTGTCCATAATGAAGAGGCTGCATGCGGGCTATAAATAAAGCCTTTTTATTTTTTCCTTTCAGTTCTTTTTTGAACTTATCCAAAATTCTTTTTTCTTCATCTTCAGAAATTGGGGAAACAAGGTATTTGTCCAATTCCTCTTGGCTGACTTTTATCCGATATGGACTCTCTCCAACTTCCAAGACTTTTTTTAGCATATTTTCAACCATAGAAAGAGAATTATAACATACCCCTCCTTGACAGAAAATATAAAATAATTCAAACTGTATTAAGCGTCTAGCAACTAGCGTTTAGTTTTATGAGATTTTTCCTGTCCAAAATTTCAATTCTTATTTTCTCTTTATCTCTTCTCTCTTTTTTCTTTTTTCTTCCAACTCCTTCACTTGCCAAAGACATTCCTCCTCCCAGTCCCAATGTTGATACAAGTGTTCCTGATAATCTTCACAACTGGACTCAGACTGTGATGATAGAAGTCTTGTCTTCTCTTTCCTGTCAGCTGACAGGAATTGATCCAACAGCCAAAACACAGCAATGTCTTGGAATTGATCAAAAAACTGGAAAAATAGGTTTCGTTCCAGCCGAAAAAGACGGTGAAATCGGAGGAGCAATTGGAGTTGTCAGCAGCGGAATTACAATGCTTTTCAACTCCCCTATTCATTCGGGAGATTACATACAAAATCTAGCTCAAAATTTCGGGATAACGAAAAAATCTTATGCTCAAGTAACAGGAACAGGATTTGAGGGTCTTAAGCCTCTTTTGAGCCTTTGGACTGCTTTCCGCAATATAGTTTATCTTGTTTTTGTAATTGTTTTTGTAGTTATTGGTCTGGCAATAATGTTAAGAGTCAAAATAGATCCCCGAACTGTTATGACCATTCAAAATCAAATTCCCAAAATTATAATAGGCATTCTTCTGGTGACTTTTTCTTATGCAATAGCAGGTTTTCTTGTGGATTTTATGAATGTAAGCATTTATGTTATTGGAAATCTGATTATTTCCGCCGATCCCAACCTAAGCCAAAGCCTGCCCACACAACTTGCCAGAGAAACAAATCCATTTCAAGCTGCAGGACATGTAGGCGCAAATGGAAACAACGCTGCTACCGGCTTATGGAGTTTGGTTTTCTCACCGGCAAAAGCAGTTGGAGAATCTATTTCTAATTTACTGTTAAGCCTACTAGCTTCACTGAATTTCGGTATTATCACATCCATATTCCGTGGATTATTTGGCGCAATCTTTGGAGCCCTTGCTTTTATAATAATTACAATCGCATTACTTGCTGCTCTTTTCAAACTCTGGCTTCGTCTAATTTTTGCTTATGTAACTATTCTTATGGATGTTGTTTTAGCTCCTTTCTGGATAATGGGAAGCATAGTGCCGGGAAGCCCGATTAATGTCAGCGGATGGCTTAGGCATTTGATTGCAAATTTGGCTGCATTTCCCGCAGTAATTGGTATGTTTTTGTTGGGAAAAGTATTCATGGATGCTTTTGGGAAAGAAACTTCGTCTTCTTATTTCGTTCCTCCTCTTATTGGTGACCGCGTAAGCCCGGAAGCTCTCGGATCTATAATTGGACTAGGCATTATTCTTATGACACCAAATGTTATAGATATGCTAAAAACCGCCCTCAAAGTTCCAAAGTTTGACGCAGGACTTGCCAAAGGCTTCGCCCCAGGCTTGGCTGCTGTCGGTAAAGCGGGTCAGATTGGACTAGGTAAATTAACTACACAAGAAGATGAGAAGACAGGATTTGTAACATATAAGAAGGGTGCTGCGGGCTTCTTGGGAAGATATCTTGGCACTCGAAACCAATAAAAACTGTAGACCACTATTTACTTTTGCTTAGCTAATTCTTTAAATCCGGTTACTTCCAGTGCTTCTCCTAAAACAAAAGCCAATAGCATAGCGAGCAGGCTGTATGCCTTAAGTCTGATCCTATCTTTTGGCGTTACTCTTAAAATTCTATCTAAAGCAGAAGCTTGTTTGTGGGCATCTTTTTCAGCGTGTTCGATTTTTTCATGCTGCTGATGTATTTTTTTCTGTTTTTCCGTCTCATCTAGGCTTGTATCATTCTCTATTCGTTCCATAGTTGCCTCTGCTTCTTTTCTTGCTTGATCGGCATTAGCTATAAACTTACTCTTAATATGATCCCTTCTCGTGAGAAGTTCATCAACGCTAAAACCTTCCATCTGAGGACCATATATTTTCTGCATCTTAGTAGCAGACATCCTAAAAGGCAAATGTTTAATTCCTAAAGCTTGTAGCGCTTCAGGCAACATTGATCCCTTTAAAAATGATATGTATGTATGCCTCAGGACTTTCGCTCTTGCCGGAGCACCATTTGGGTTAGCATAGGCTTCTGCACATTTTTCTGCTTCTTCTAATTTCTGCTTTTCTGACTCCGCGGAAATAAATTTCATATAATGTTCTACTGCCTGTTGGCCCGCCGCAATATCATTCATGTTTCTTACCAGCACATCTCCACCTATATCAGCTGACCATATCTTTGAAATCGCAGTCATATCACCAAACTCTTTTTGCACATCTTCTAATCTACCAACCAACCCATCATCTGCGTTAAGAGTACGGTTATATATATCCGCAAAACGAGGATCCCATTCGAATACAATATAATTATTTTTTATATACCTATTGCCTATATGTTCCTGCATCTGCTTATAGATTTTTATAACTATTTCTGCTTTGCTTTCGGTTGCAACATTTAATTTTTGCTTTTGTTCCTCCGTCAAATTGGTAAAATCTACTTGATAAGGATTATCAGCTCTCATGCCCTCCTCTCTTAAAGCTCTAATTGCTCCTCCAAACTTCTCCTTAAATTCATCATAGTTCTTTATTTCTGTTCCTTGGAATATCGCCGCATATGTAGCCTTGAGTTCGGGATCAAATTCCGACATTCTATCTCTCAAGAGCCTTACTACTTCTTCAGGTCGATACTTTACTATTTTGCCCCATACTTTAGCCCTGTTGTCTTTTCCTCCCTCGCGTGGTCCTCTTAATCTAAAGAATAATCCAAAATCATTTGCTTTTTCCTTACCTCTATCCAGAAATCTATTTTTTTCTCCTTGGGGTAATTCTTTCCATCCTTGACCATCAACTATTTTTCCTTCTTTTACTGCTTCTTTATGAGCAAAATATAAATCAAGCTGATCTAGCATCCCGTCTATACGCCATCCATTTGAAAAAAAATCATTTACAGTTGACATTTCTTTCAAAAGACTATCTCCTAATTGCTCCTTATATTTTCCCCTAAGCTCAAGCCGTCTTTTTGCCTCCTCAATCTGTTCGGGAGTTAAGTTTTTTACATGCTCAAGTGATCCTTCTTTCCCTTCTAGCCATTCTTCAATTAATGACTCTTTTACAAGATTGTTCATTTCTACTTCATGCGTGTTGTATAGTTGCCATTTATATGAGTGAAATGTTTCCAAATTAAAAACCCTAAAAGCACTACCGGCATCAGAGAAAAAACTTTTTGTGCCAAATAATTCTTTTCCTCTCGCGGCAATAATATGTAATCTTTGTGAACTAACTACTATATCCAAAGCCGTATTCACAGAGCGTGTAATCGCTGCTTCTCTTTCTTCCACATTTATACCATCTATAAATATTCCAACACCCTTTTTCGCTAATCCTAATTCCTGATCAATAAGATTCCTTCTTAATTCTTCCCACATAATCGGCGTGAGATGACCCCTATCTCCTTTTAATCTCATGTCTTCCAAAAGCTCACATGCCCTATTAAACATTGAGCCAACCCTACCGTTATCTAAACTAGTCCCATGCAGTAGTCCTGTCGCCAGCAGTTGCCCAGCCCGTTGCTGCACCTGCTCTATATTCTTAGTGGAAATCGTTGAAGACATGAGGATAAGGTTTAGTCGTGTTTCAAAAAAACTACGAAGTTCTGCTATTTTTTCCGGCCGATTCAGAATTTTAGATAGATATAGATTTGCCTCACCGTATGCTGCTTGAGCATCATTCAGCAATTGAGACTCTGCAACTCTGGTTCCCTGAGTTGCTGTATATACAATGTCGTATTGCTTGTTAACCCATTCCGCTATTTTGCCGTTCTTCAACATGATAAAATCGTCTGCTTTAAGCTTCATCCAGAAGCCTCTTGGATCTTCCAAACCTTCTCTTCTTGCATTTTCCTCTCTTTGACGAATAAATGGCTGACGAGCTTCTTGAATCTGACCTATTGCCAATTTCAGCTCCGCATCAGGGACGCTTGATGGAAGCTTAATTATGTCTTCTAAAGCCTGTTGCAACACTCCCTCTGACGATATTCCCGCCTCTGTAACAGTTTTTATTCTGTTTAGCTGCTGAAGAATCAATGGATCATTAATTCCTGTTATATCAAATTCTATTCCTCTTCTAGCTGATCTTTCTTCTGCCTGACCAGGCTCGGTGGAATCTTCGGCTCCTCCGGATACTGGAGGCATTCCTCTTCTTATCAACTCCTCTATGTCTGTGTTGGTTTCGACAGGAAGGACCTGTCGTTTCTTTGCCTCATCCCACAATCCTCTTACCCGCGCTTGTTCTTCAGGAGAAGCCGCTTTTTCCCCTTTTGCAGTCGGTATTCCCTGCTGTTCGGGACCTTTGGGCTGTGAGTCTTTTGGTGGCATATCTGATTGTCCTTGTTCGGCCATATTAATATCTCCACCCCGATTAAATCGGGGTCCACCCTTAGAATACGGTGTTTGAGGTCTGCTTGTCAAATTATTAAGCCTGTTGAGTAATTCCTTCATTGTAGGCGCAGTTTACGCCTTAAACAAGCTCAAATCTTGACTTTTGCTGACCAAAAACCTGACTTATAGTGGACGCGTGAGAAGCAGTAGTCGCTTGCAAAAACTCTCAAAACTGTTTACGATGAAAGAGTGAGAAAAGTGTTTGCTTTTGTCCTAAGTATATTAATACTTTCTATTTTTGGTCATTTTTTCTTTACTAAAGCATACGCTGAGATAATATTTAAGCAGTCTCCAAACCCTATTTGTCAAGATACCAAAGATGACATTATCTTCACTTTTGAAGGAACAAATAAAAATGAGTTCATCAAAAACAAAGACTATACGCTTGGAGTTTGGAAAGAAAGAGACGCAGATGGCATAAATATCGTTCCCCTTGATACATTCACTTACAGAAGCACTGACATTGATGGACAGAATCTCTCTCCTGCGAACCCTGGAGAAAAAATTGATATTGGAAAGTGGGGAAAGTGGCAATATAAATTATGGTTCGGACCAGACAATGGTCTTGATCCCGGATCGGATAATTTTTTAATATCCGGTGACTATATGATATATCCCAGAGACGCATGTACTCTTGGGCTTCCTATTCTTGAAATGGATTCACCGGCGCGAACAGGTGACCCAGCTACTATCACAGTAAGAAATATAAACCCAAATGAAAATTACTTATTATGGTTTATATTTGATCAGCAATTCAATAGCGGTAAGTTTTCAGAAAATCATAAATATCAGGTTAAGTCTTTTTCTGAGACACTTATCGACTCTGAGGGAAATTCAAAAACAATAAACTCGGTCTCTCTTTTGGCCACACTAGATTCTGACAAGCCTGGAAAAAAAACTCTTTGCCTAAAACATGGCAAGACAACCCTTGGATTTGGCAAAAGCGAATGTGAAATTTCAATAAAAGATATAGAAATAACCAATGCCCACCCTGGTACAACTGTAAAAAAAGTAAGCAGTGAATATGGTACACCTCTAAGTGAATCTTCTTTATTCTCTAATCCCCCAAAAGCCAATCCTCCTCTTTCTCCTTGCGCACAGTGGGCTAATCTAAAAGGAACTCCCATACCTGCACCAAGTACGGACGCTAGCGAAATAAAATGCATTTTTATAGATACTGCGATTGGGCCGATAGATACACAACCACAGGCTTTTGTAAGAAGAATTTTTAGTCTTGTTTTGGGGCTGGCCGGAGGAATTGCGTTACTTTTAATTATGTATGCAGGCTACCAGATGATGGCATCTTCGGGAAACGCGGAAAAAATTACGGAAGCGCGGGCAAGACTCATGTCCGCAATTGTCGGTCTTTTATTCATCATTTTCTCTTTCGTCATCCTGCAGATTATTGGAGTGGATATTTTGCGAATCCCAGGTTTCACTCCGTAGGAGTGAAGTAATTTTTAATTTAAAATTCTTAATTTTTATTCAATTTTTAATTACTAGCTTATAATTTTAAAACATGACTTATGATTTGGAGGAAAGAACCGCAAAGTTTGGTGAAAATATAATTGATCTCTGTAAAAAAACTTCAAAAAGCGTTGTGAATATTCCCATAATTGATCAACTAGTAAGAGCAGGAACCTCAATGGGCGCAAATTATTCAGAAGCAAATGGAGCATCAAGCAAAAGAGACTTTAAAAACAAAATATTCATTTGTAAAAAAGAAGGGATCGAAACTAAGTATTGGCTAAGACTACTTGCCAAGGCTGAAGAAAGCTTAGCAAAAGAGTGCCGCATTCTATGGCAAGAGGCTCATGAGTTAACCTTGATATTTTCAAAAATAGCCAAAAGCAGTAAATAAACTTTGACATTTGAAATTAAAAAATTTAGAATTGATTAGAAATTAAAAATTAAGAATTAGAAATTAATTTTTATGCAAAAACTAACATTATCAATTCCCTGGCAGGGAGGACAAATGAAGGTTGATGAGGGTCTTCCGCAGGGAGTTCCACATGGAGGGCTTTCCACTAATACCGGACAAAATATTTTCATGACTTTGATAGAATTGTTGATTGTTATTGCTATTCTTTTTGCTCTTTTACTCATAGTCAGAGGCGGAATCAATATGATGACATCCGGCGGAGACAAACAAAGATTTACAGCAGGCAGAGAAAGAATAAGATACGCAATTTTAGGTCTGGTTATTATTTTCCTATCCTTTTTCCTGGTTAACATTCTAGGAACTTTTTTCGGCATTGACTTATTATCAATTCTCTCCCCCCAAAAATAATGGGGGCTTGACATGTGATAAAAACATGTTTATTATAAATTTAGTGAAGAAAGTATCTGTTTTTATTTCAAGTTCAATCGCATACTTATCCTTACCTTTTGTTGCACTTGCTGCAACAGATCCGATTAGGGCCAATCTAGATCCATGTACTAGCACTTCTGGCATCTCTCAAACTCTTTGTGATCTTGGCAAAAACCCTGCAAATACTCTTCGTAATATTATTATTTTTTTCACAATACTTGCTGTTGTTATTGCTCTTCTTTATCTTCTATATGGAGGCATAAAATGGATTACATCAGGAGGAGACAAGACTGAAGTTGACAATGCCAGAAAACACATTATCGCAGCAATTGTTGGGCTCGTAGTCGTATTTCTTGCAATCTTCATGCTTTCAATTGCTCTTGCAGCTTTTGGAATTAAAATTGAACAACTTGTAATTCCCGATATTAGCTCTACTACTCCTTAACCTTGTTTTTTTATTTCCACTCTGATACTCTTTATCCAGCACCTTTTTAAAATACCCAAGTCAGACTCGGTGGGTTGACATTACTATATTTTTTTAGCGTGAGTCAATACTACGCTAAAAGGTGCTGGATGTAATTATGTTTAAAGAATGGGAAGATTGTGTTAAGGGGGGAGTTGCGACACTTGATTGTATTCCTGCTATTTTTTCCAATCTTGTCAGTCTTTTTCTTGGATTTGCAGGAATTTACGCGCTTGTTATTTTTATTCTCGGCGGATACAAATATATGAATTCAGGCGGAGACGCAAAACAACTTGAAGGAGCAAAGGGAAATTTGATTTACGGAACAATCGGAATCCTCATAGTTCTTTTTTCTTTTCTGATAATCCGCGTCATATCCGATGTTACCAATGTTCCCTGTATTCTCAAATTCGGCTTCGCATGCTAAATGTAGACTTCTTGATGTGGGATACTCTTGATCTTTTTGACTTTGACGCTTTTGAAACCTTGATAATATAAACATCTATAATTCAAGATATCAAGTCCGTCAGCTAACGGATCTGTGTCAAGGAAATCAAAGATATCCCACTTCAAAGATTCTAACTTCTATTGTCTTTTGTAGATTATTCTAATTATTCCCAACAAGAAAAGGTCTATTGTGATTGGCGCCAGCAAGAAAATACTTGCTCTTTTGAGAGCTTCCAGAATTTCAGAAGTCAAAATGTGATTTACAAAATTAAGCTGCGGACGAAAACCCAAATAATATGCTACGGCAAAAATTACAAGAAGTGCAATCAAAATCTCAACTGTCCCCTCCATGTCCTTACTGCTTGAAAACATTGTGTTACTAATTGCAAAAAGCAAATATATTGTCCCAATAATTGATGCTATGAGAACATAATAACTTTGACTTTGCAAAAAAATAATATTTGAAGTAAAAAAATAAACAATACCTATAACAACTGCTAACCCGACAAAAACAGGAAATGCACCAATTATGCTTCTCCGTATCGGATCAGTTCTCCCAATCTCAATACTTCCTAATTTTAATTTATCTCCAACTTTTTTCGGTGCAAATTCCATTTCCCCAACCGGAACAAACATAATTGTTGCGCTTAAAAAATGTGATAATTCGTGAATGATTACTCCGGGCAAGAATACAAAGGACAAAAGATTTATTGACAGGAAACGGGATAAGCTTTTGCTCATGGATTTGGACAACAAGAAAAGAATTCCTATTTCTGCAAAAAGAATAATCAAATAAGACATATCTAATTTATTCTAGGATAATCTATTAAGCTTGGCAACACTTTTCACACCGGAGGCTAAAACCCGTTTTTTTTGACCTACTTTGATAATCTTGCAATATGAATTTTCACATTATATGCTGACTTATATGGATAATCATCCGATTCCGCAGGATGTTACGGGCTTCCAATTTAAGCTGATTGGAAATATGACCATCAAACAGTTTGCATATCTTGCAAGCGGAGTTGTAATGGCATGGATTTTGCTGCAATTTCCAATTAGTCTTTTTATAAAACTTCCCTTTTCCATAATTTCCGCTCTTTTGGGAATAGGACTGGCATATTTACCCGTAAGCGGACGGCCAATGGATTTGATGATAGGCAATTTTATCAAAGCTTTGATAAGGCCAACTCAATTTGTGTATGAAAAAACAGGAGGTCAACTTTATTATCCTCACAAGACAACATTGACTCTGGCGAAAAAATATCAGAATGATATTAATCCTTTTCCAAAAGACAAATTGAAAATTTATCTTGAATCTTTGAACTCCAAACCAAAAATCAATACCCCATACCAAGCTCCAATTTCAACGCCCGTTGCAATACCGGAACCAATTGTGCAGCCTATTCAGCCAATTCCGGCACCAACACCTGCTCCTGCAGCGCCGCCTGAAATGCCCATGAAAATTGACAAAGGTTTTGAGGCACCAATAAAAACCCTAAAGCGCATGACAAATATTGGAACATTCAGTATTCCCGATTCTGCAAATGTAGTTACAGGTGTTACAAAAGACCCAAGAGGCAATACTCTTTCCAACATTCTTGTTGAAGTAAAAGATAAAGAAGGAAATCCCATCAGGGCTTTTAAAACAAATGAGCTGGGCCGTTTTGCTTCAGCAACTCCTTTAATAAATGGAACATACACCATGGAATTTGAAGATCCCAAAGACCAAAATAAATTTGAGAAAATAACCATTAATGTTACGGGACAAATAATTATGCCGATTGTTGCAGTTTCCATAGACACAAGAGAAGAACTGAGAAGATCATTATTTAATGCAAATTAGATGCTGAAATAAAGTAAGTTGACAACGAAATATGAATAAATCTGCCCAAAAAACAAAAGCTACCACGCAAAAGTTTATTGAAATACAAGATATTGTTGACAATGTTGTTTTGCTTGCCAGCGGAAATGCATGCATGATTGTAGAAGTACAAGCAACTAATTTTCCTCTTCTTTCGTCAGAAGAACAAAATACAAAAGTTCTTTCTTATTCAGCGCTTCTCAACTCTCTTTCTTTTCCCATTCAGATATTTATATCGAGCAAAAAAATTGATATTTCTTCTTATTTGCAACTTTTGGAGGAAGAAATGTTAAAAAGCCAAAGTGATCTTTTGAAAAAGCAAATTAAAGAATATAAAGAATTTGTCGCGGAATTGGTAAAAGTAAATACGGTTTTAGATAAAAAATTTTATATCGCAATTCCCTATTCAGGCCTTGAAAGCGGGATAAGTATGAATCGTGATAATTTTTTCCTAAATGCCAAAGCAAAACTTTCTTCAAAAGCAGAAAGTCTGCATGCGCAATTAAGCCGGATGAATTTACCGGCAAAAACTCTGGGGAAAGAAGATCTGGTCAAACTTTTTCATGAAATTTACAACGGAGATATTGACAATATGGATAAAATTGCTCAAAACACAAAATTTCCTTTTGTAAAAAGTGAGGCTTAATATGTTTTCAAATAAAAACAAAAAAGAAATTAACAATATCCAGGAGTTAATTTCTCCTGTGGAGTCAATTCAAAAAGGCATGGTTTCCCTAGTTGATGTGCTTGCCCCCTCTTCCGTAGAAGTTGATTTTAATTTCGTCAGAATAGGCGAAAGGTTCTATAAAACTTTTTTCGTTATCGGCTATCCGCGCTTCGTTTCCCCAAACTGGCTTTCCCCAGTTATTGATTTTAATCATTCTCTGAATATGTCTATGTTTATTTACCCGACATCCTCATCTGATGTATTATCAGACTTGCGAAGAAAAACTGCGGAAATGGAAGCAACTATTTCTTCTCAAGTTGAGCAAGGACTTGTTGTTGATGCAAAAGTAGAGGCAGCTTTGGAAGATGCCCATTCTTTAACCGAAGAATTAGCCAAAGGAATTGAGAGATTTTTTCAAATGAGTCTTTATATAACTTTGTACTCCGACTCACTTGCGGAATTAGACCAGGCATCCAAAAGACTTGAGTCAACTCTTTCATCTCTCTTGATACTTCCCAAAACAGCAACTTTGCAAATGGAAGAAGGATTCAAATCAACAATTCCATTGGGAGTTGACAATCTTTTTCTGACCCGCAACATGGATACAACATCTCTTGCTTCAACTTTTCCTTTTACATCGGCAACCCTAACTCAAGACAAGGGAATTATGTATGGACTCAATCAACAAAATGGATCTCTGATTGTTTTTGACAGATTCTCTCTGGAGAATGCCAATGAAGTTGTTTTTGGAAAATCAGGATCAGGAAAATCTTTCTTGATAAAGCTCGAGAGCATGCGCCAATTTATGTTCGGAACGGAAATTATTATTGTTGACCCCGAAGGAGAATATGAAAATATTACAAAAACCTTCGGAGGAGAATATGTTTCTTTTACGCCATCCTCCCCTATCAAAATCAATCCATTTGATTTGTCAGGAATGTATGTTGAGGGAGAAAACGAATTGGGATTAAAAATATTATCTTTGCATGGATTATTAAGAATTGTTCTTGGAGATTTGGATGCAACTCATGACGCAATTTTGGACAGAGCATTAGTTGAGACATACAGGCAAAAAGGTATAACAACAGATCCTGCCACTCAGAAAAAAGAACCCCCTCTCATGGAAGATCTTTACAAAGTTCTTCTTGGCATGGAAGACGCTAACGCAAGCGAGCTTGCTTTGCGATTAGAAAAATTTATCAAAGGAAGCCTGAGCGGGCTTTTCAATCAGCAGTCAAATTTTGATATTAGAAATCCTTTTACCGCATTTTCCGTAAAAGCGCTTGAGGATGAATTAAGACCAATTGCAATGCATATTGTCTTGGATTTTGTCTGGACAAAAGTCAGAAAAAGTCTTAAAAAACGCCTTCTTATTTTGGATGAAGCATGGTATTTAATGAAATACGAAGATTCAGCATCTTTTGTTTATGGAATTGCCAAAAGAGCAAGGAAATATTATCTTGCATTAACAACCGCGACTCAGGATGTCGGAGATTTTCTGTCAACCGACTATGGAAAAGCAATACTTTCCAATTCCAGTATCCAAATACTTTTAAAACAAAGTCCGACTGAAATAGACACTGTTTCTCAAATCTTTTATTTATCTCAAGGAGAGAAAGAATTGCTGTTGTCAGTAGGAGTTGGCGAAGGACTATTCTTTGCAGGTCTTAGTCATGTGGCAGTTAAAGTTGTTGCCGCTCCCTACGAAAAAGAACTTGCAACGAGCAATCCAAAAGAGGTAAAAGAAATGCAAGATAGAAATGCTCTCAGTCAACCAACAACTCCCCCGCAAGACCTATCTATGCCCCAAGTTAACCCACCTGAAAAATCTCCGACCGAGCCGGAAATATTTTAGTGAGCTATGGCAGACATCCAAAATTTTTCAAAAGCAGAGGAGCTTATAAAAAAGAACCCCAGACAGGCAGAAACACAAGCTTTTGAATGGAAAAGATTTCTAAAAGACAATGCAGAAAGCTCTCCTGAAGTTCTGTTAATAAAAACCGAAGAAGAATTTTATAAATGGACAACAGAACATCCGGAAAAACATGTTGACCCCTATGTCTGGGCCGGTAAAAACATAGTAGATTATTACGCCAGTCTCCAGCAAGAAGAAGATGAACCAACGCAAAAGAAAGAAGAAAAAGAACCGTTAAGAGAAGTTGAAGAAAAGCCCCGAGAAGAAATCAGCCAGAGTGTTCCAAGCAGAATATTAAGACAGATTTTAAGAGAAGAAAGTCCCGCGATACCAAAATCACCAGCCCAAATAGGGGAAGCCGCTTCGCCAATAAGATCTGTTGAGCAAGGAGCAAGCCGGGGATTAGGAAGCGCAAGTAGAGCAGCAGGAAGAGCCGGGGCTACAGCAGGAAGAACGGCAGGACTGGCAGCACAAGCAGCAACAAGAGGCATAATAGCTTTTCTCGCAACTCCCCCAGGATGGATAACTATTGGGGTTATTGTAGTAATCCTTATAATAGTTTTTATAATCGTTCACACAAAGGGAAGAGATAAGTATTCCCCTCAGATGAACAATCAGGGAGCAATTGAAAACACCAATGCATCAGCCTCGGCAATAATTACACCATCAACAGCAACCCCATCAGCCACTTTTTCACCTGAAGAGCCAAGCGCTACTCCCCCTGCTGAACTCTGATAGGCATTATCAGATGCATGTAGGAACTATCATTTATTTCCCTAAAAACTCCGGGATTAAGCGGTCCTGTCATTTCAAAAGATATTAATTCCCCTGTTGTGTTTGACAAAAAATCCAAAAGGTAACGGCAATTAAAAGCTATTTCATTTTCTTCGCCTGTTGTTTTTGCTTCCACCTCAATTGTGTTTTTCCCAACAGACGGCGCATTTGCCGAAACAACCACTTTGTTTTTTTCTATAGCAAGCCTGATTATTCCGGCTGTTTGTCTGGCGAAAACATATCCTGCCTTGATGGCTTTTTGCAAGCTGTCTTTTTCAAGAACTGTTTTTGTAGAAAAATCTGTGGGAATTATTTTTTCATAATTTGGAAACTCCGCTTCTATGAGTCTTCCTACAAGGGTTATGTCGGATGAGGAAAGAATTATTTGGTTTTTTTCTTTTGATGCGTAGACTGTCACATCCCCGACTTCCACATCGTTTTCCATTTGCACCAATTCTTTAATAACCCGGGATGGAACAAGCATAGATATTAAATTGTTTCCGGTAGTTTTGAAGTTTTTCTTTACGCTTTGAAGTGCGTTTTTCTTCAAAGAAAGCCTATACCCGTCTGTTGCAACCAGCAAAAATCCTTCTTTTTCTTCTTTTACCAAAACTCCTGAGAGAGCAGGTCTTTCTGAGTCGGGACTTGCTGCAAAAACAACTTTTGAAAAATCCTTGCCCATGGTTTCTTTTTTTAGAACCATTATTCCCTCTCCTTTTTCTTCGTAAAGTTTGGGGAATTCCTCGCTCGGAGTTGTTTGAAAAACCGTTTTCACCCGTTCCCCTGATAAGAATAGGCCTTCGGGAGTTATTTCAAGACTAATTTTGCCCGCAGGAATACTTCCCACCAGCTCAACAAATGTTTTTGCAGGAACTGTTGCTGAGCCCTCTTCTTCTATTTTTGCCGGGACATCTGCTGTTATTCCTATTTCCAAATCCGTTGCGCTTATCGATAACTTTCCGTCCTTTGCTTCTATCAAAAAATTGCCAAGTATTGGAAGTTGGCTTCTTGAGGATATAGCGTGATTTACGAAAAGTATTTTTTTCTGTAAGTTTTCAGAAAGTAAAGAAACTCTCATTTTTTTCTATAGTTTTAAAATTTGTAGTTGTAGTAGTGTATAGGGAAAAGTGGAAAAAAGCAAGGGGGAGAGGCTAAGTTAATGTGGATAACTTGTGGAAAAACAAAGCACATCATGGGAACATTTTTTCTTTTGTTTTTCTTAAGCGCTCTTAGCATTTTTCAACAAAGACTTTATCCCCATGATTTCCTCGGAGAAATTTTTGTTTAAAATTAATTTTTCTATTTTCCCAACTCCATACATAATTGTGGTGTGGTCTCTTCCTCCCAAAATGTTTCCAATTTCAACAAGGCTTAATCCAACTTCACTTTTTAACATATACATTGCAATTTGTCTTGCCTTAACAAGGTGCTGGTCTCTTTTCGGCCCTTTAATAAGCGTTTCTTTAATGTTGTAGAAAGCACAAACATTTTTAATTATTTCATCGGGCCTAAAAAAATGTTTTTCCTCTTCCATTTTTTGATTTAGTGCGTTTTCAGCAAGGCTTGGCGTAATACTCTCTCCCCTGCTGGTTGCAACAGTGATGGTTCGAAGAAGAAGCCCTTCCAGCTCTCTTGAGTCATGAGCTTTCTCAGCAATTTTTTTAGCTGTTTCTATTGAAAGATCAACATTATATTTTTTTGCTTTGATAAGAAGAATTGCGGTTCTTAACTCAAAGTCTGCCGCTTCTATGTCAACTGTTAGTCCTCCTGCAAAACGGGAAGACAGTCTTTTTTCAAGTTTTTTTATTTCCGATGGTGGCCTATCGGATGACAACACTATTTGCGCTCCTTCGTCAACAAGTATGTTAAATGTGTGAAAAAGTTCTTCCTGCGCCCTGTCCTTGCCTGCAAAAAATTGCACATCATCAACAATTAGCAGGTCAATATTTCTGAATTTTCTTTTCATTCTTGCGGTGTCGTTGTTTCTTATAGCTTCCACAACTTCATTGGTAAACTCCTCGCTTGTTGTGTAAATGATTTTTTTACCAGGATCATTTTTGTATACCTCATTTGCAATTGCCTGCATAAGATGAGTCTTCCCTGCTCCGACAGGTCCGTAAATAAATAAGGGATTATATGCATTGCCCATTTTTTTGGCAACAGTTGTTGCGGAAACATAAGCCAGTTGATTGGTCGTAGAAACAGCAAGTGTTTGGAAAGTATAATCGCTTCTTACTCTTGGCAGATGACCAACTGCTATTTCTTTTTTCTTTTCAATTTGTGCAAAAAGCGGGGCAACCGTTAGGCTTTCCCGGGGATTTTTGTTGATAGTTTTGGGAACAAATAATATTTTGGTATTAGTTTTTGTATGTTTATCCACAGTTTCTTTAATGATGGTATAGAAACGTTTTTGTAAAAAATTAATAATCATTGTTGATGGAGCGGCAATTGAAGCTATATTCCCTTCCAAAGAAAGAAGAGTGGTTGGCTTAAAAAAAGTTAAAAATTCAGCACGCGAAACCTCTGTTTCTATTTCTCCCAAAACCTTTTTCCACAATATGTTATTTTCTTCTGGCATAGTACCATGCAGTTTAACTATGTGGATAACTTTTTGTCAAGATGGAAAAAGTGGATAGAACTATGTCTTTTTTTGTGATATACTACTTGTTATGGAAAAATTCGTAACTCTTAAAAAAGTAAAAAGACAAAGAAAGCACGGCTTTATGGTTCGAATGAGGTCTCATGCCGGGCAAAAAGTTGTAAAAAGAAGAAGATCAAAAGGCAGAGTCTCACTTTCTATTTAATCAACACGAAATGTTTAAAAGAGAAAACCGCCTTGTTTCAAGTGTCAGATTTACTAATTCTTATAAATTTTCTATTGGTGAGTTTGTTCTGAAAGAAAAGAAAAACGGACTTTTATTAAACCGTTTCGGAATTGTTGTTTCCAAGAAAATTGACAAAAGAGCAGTTGTAAGAAATAGGATTAAAAGAATTTTCAGGGAAGCTCTAATTGGAATTAACAAGAATATGAACCCAGGACATGATATACTTTTTATAGCAAGAACAGGAGTTTTGAAAAAAACAAAAGAAGAAATTGGTTTGTCTGTAAAAAACTCTTTAGAAAAAGCAGGACTTTTAAGAATGATTAAGGATTAATTATAAATTAAGAATGAAAAAAATATTAATTTCACTTATTTCTACATACCAAAAGTTCATCTCTCCATTAATAAATAATATTTTGGGAGTTAATGAGATATGCAGGTTCTCCCCTACTTGCTCTGAATACACAAAACAAATGGTAAGAAAACATGGGATGTTAGGAATTATATTAGGTGCAAAAAGAATAGGAGCTTGCAGATGAACCCCTTTTCCGTAATTGTAGAGGTATTTAATACTCTTTTCCTATCCCCCATTATTAATATAATGGTTCTTTTTATTCATGCTTTCAGTGCTGTTGGAATTAAGGAATCATTGGGTCTTTCGATAATCGCCTTAACAGCTGTTATAAAACTTCTTGTTTGGCCGCTTATGTCTTCCCAACTTCGTTCCACTCGAAAAATGGCAGATCTCAAACCTCATTTAGACAAACTAAAGGAAAAACACAAAGGGGATCAGCAAAAATTCTCTGCAGCTCAAATGGCTCTTTTTAAAGAGCATGGTGTAAATCCTGTTGCCGGATGCTTGCCTGCAATAATTCAAATGCCTGTTCTTATTGCCTTATATCAGGTTATTTTTGCATTTTTTAATTCAAGCTCAGGCCTTGCTCATATAAATAATCTTACCTACTCTTTTGTTCCGGATCTTGCGAAAATGCCAAGTTCTCAATTTTTGGGAATAGACCTTTCATATAAACCTTCTGACTTTGGTCATTATGGATTTCTGCTTTTGCTGGTTCCTGTTGTTACGGCAGCACTTCAATTTGTCCAGTCAAAAATGATGGCGCCATCCCCGGTTAAAAATTTTCCATCTGATTCGCCAAAGGAGAAAAAGGAAAAAGAGACCAAGGGAGATGCAACAAGTGCCATGCAAAGCCAGATGCTCTATCTTATGCCCCTTATGATAGGATTTTTCTCATATGGCTTTCCGGTTGGACTTGCTTTGTACTGGAATACATTTACGATTTTTGGTATCATACAGCAGTATAAAATCACAGGATTGGGAGGATTAAGTGCATGGATAAAAAAGAAATAAAAATCATAAAGGAAATAACAGAACAGCTTTTAAAGCTTTTGGATGTTGACGGAGATTTTGAAATTCTGGAAACAAAAGATAGCAAAGAAGAAGGAGAAAGTGTCGAAATAGTTTTGAATACAAAAGACACGGGAGTAGTAATTGGCTATCATGGGGATACGCTTGAAGGATTACAGCTTGTTTTGTCTTTGTGTGTCGCAAGAAAACTAGGAAAATTTGTCAGGATTTTAATTGATGTTGGAGATTATAAGAAAAATAGAACAGAATGGTTAAAAACTTTGGCTTTGGAAACAAAAGAAAGAGTTATATCTGAGGGAAAAGAAATTGCAATTCCTGAGTTAAAATCTTGGGAAAGAAGAGTAGTTCATTTGCTTTTGGAAACCGACAAGGAAGTTATTTCAGGTTCTCAGGGAGAAGGAAGGGATAGAGTTCTTGTTGTCAGCCCCAAAGTTAAATAGTTCGGTTATCAGTTCTCTGTTTTCGGTTTTCGGTTTAGGGTTTGTCAGTTTGTCTGATAATCAGTTATACTAAATATAAATGATTAGGGATGTAACTGATTTAGAAATTTATAAATTAGCTCTTGAATTACTTCTACCTATCTATAAACTAGCAAGTTTAATTCCTCAAGACCACAAAGGACTAAAATATCAGTTAATCGATGCTGCAGAAAAAATTGCACCTATTATTGCCGAAGGATTTGGGAAGAAAAAGTCGCCTAGAGAGTTTTGTCGTTTTCTTTCTATGGCTCTTGGCTCATCAGATGAAATAATTACCCACATAAGACAAATAAAAATTGTCGGACAAAATTATCAGAGGATTAGTATGGGAGACTGTGATATTTTAATAGAGAGGTATAAGGTTCTCTCAAAAAGAACGAATAAGCTTTTATCGTCTTGGCAAAGATTTAGTTGACTGATAAACTGAAAACGGAATTACCGTTAGCTGACAACAGACAACTGAAAACAGATAACTGGAATGTTTTCACAATTCCCTTTCCCAATTTTACGCCAAAGGGTATTTTCACAAGAGTCTTGGCATAAGAACTTTTTTCGAAAGAATATTAATTTAGCCTCTTTGTAATTAATTACTTCCGTGATAAAATTTAAACATGTTGGGAAATGTTAATGTTTTTACAGATGGGGGAGCCAGGGGAAATCCCGGGCCATCTGCAATCGGAGTTTATATCGAAGAAGAAAGTCAAAAGAAAATTGCAGGTTTTGGAAAAACAATTGGAATAGCAACTAACAATGTTGCTGAATACAAAGCAGTGATTGGAGCACTCGATTGGATAATAGAAAATAAAAAAGAATTTAGCAAGAACACAAAGATTAACTTTTTTCTTGATTCAAAATTAGTCTGTTCTCAGATAATAGGAATTTTCAAAGTTAAAAATGCAGATTTACGCAATTTGCTTTTTGATGTCCGCAATAGGGAAGCACAAATAAGTTTGCCGATATTTTATAAACATATCCCAAGAGAGCAAAATACCAAAGCCGATGCTTTTGTTAATCAGGCGCTTGATGCTTAATAGTAAAAATTATGAAGTCTGCCCCAATTCTTATAATTGATAGGTTAGGTTTAATAGGAGAACCTCTTTTTTTGAAGCTTTCCAAAGAGTTTCTGACAGTTTTTGTGAGCAGAAATCCCTTAGCTGATGTGCCGTTTCTAAAGAAATTTCCTGTAATTCCTGATGACAAATATTCTCACATTATAGTTATTGATGAGCAAGGAAAAGACTTGGAGTTTTTGCCTAAAATAATTAACAAAGCCCTCAATGTTAATGCTGATTTTATTTTGGCGCTTGGATTATCTTCAAAAGGAAAATACACGATTGATAAAATTATGCGTTTATACACGAGTGCAAAAATAGTTTTGGTTGGAGACATTTTCGACAAAAGATTAATCAATAGGGAAGAAAATTTTAAATCAACAGTAAATGATTTTATCTATCAAGCCCAGAGATTCGGGAAAATAAAGGTGACAGGAGAAGGTCTTGATGAAACATATCCGGTATTTATAAACGATGTTGTAGACGGATTAATAGATTTAGCATTTGGGGTTGGAAAATCTCGTTCACTTTTTTATGCTTTTGCAAATCCTACAACAGAGCTGTCTCTGGCCCACATGATCCAAAAAGCAAATCCCGAAATCACAATAGATTTCATAAAAAACAATTTAAAAAAAGAGAGCATTTCTTTTCCGCCGAATGGGGAAAATTTATTGGGAGAAAAATACCAATTAGCTAAAAAAATAAGAAGCATAAATATAAAAAAGAAAATAAAACCACAAGATAAGGGATATTCGCAAAAGGAAAATAATAGATTTAAAAGTATTCCTTTATTTATATTTTGGATATTAATATTTTTATTTTTTTCCCCGCTTATTTTCACATTTCTTTTTTCTTTTCTTGGTCTGAACACTCTTTATTACGCAAAAGACAGAATAGAAAAAGGGAATTTTTCGCAAGCCAAAACTTCACTTCATCTTTCCAGCGCATTTTTTTCTTTCAGCAAAGAAACCTACAAGGCTTTATATTTTCAGGCAAAAATTATAAATCGGGAAAATAGTTTAGAAAGATTCTCGGAAGATATAGATTTGGGGCATAAGATTTCCGAAGGAGTTTTGCAGGCATTTAATTCCGCAGATTATTTTCTGAAAATTTTCTCAGGAGCGAGCAAAAATACAACGGATGATTTTGCCAAAGGGGCAAGCTATCTTAAGGGTTCAATTGTTACCCTTGAAAAAGCAAAAGCAGAAGGGAAAATTCCAACTGCAATTTTAAAAAATTTGGAAATCATAGACCCCTTGATAAAATTTTTATCTAATACTCAGGATGTTCTGCCGAGTATTTTTGGAATGGACGGACAGAAAACTTATTTAATTTTATTTCAGGATAATATGCAGCTTAGGCCCTCAGGAGGACTTATAAATGCCTACGGAATTTTAAAAGTAAATATGGGTAAAGTTACTGAGTTTTCCGTAAAAGATGTAGCTGATATCGACTTTCAATTAAGAGGACATGTTGAGCCTCCTTTTGCAATAAGGCGTTACCTTAGGTTAGAACATTGGTATATGAAAGACAGTAATTTTGATGTGGATTTTGTTAAATCAGCCCTATCATCTTCTAATTTTTTATTTGTTGAGAAAGGAGAGAAAGTTGACGGAGTTATTGGTGTAGATTTGTCATTTGTCAAAAACATTTTGCATGCAACAGGACCGGTATATGTTCCCGAATATAGGGAAACCGTTGATGAAAACAATATCTATACTTTGGCCCAAAAGAAAAATGATTTTTCAAAATATCTTTACAAAACAACAATTGCAAAAATCTCAGACAAAAAAACATCTTATTTATTGCTTGCTCAAGCCTTGTCCAATTCTCTTTCTCAAAAACATTTAATGTTTTCATTCAACAATAATACGCAAAATGTTTTTACGGTTAATGGCTGGTCTTCTTCTTTATGGGATGAAAGAAAAAAAGACGGAAAATCTGTAAATGATTTTTTGGGAATTAACGAAGCAAATTTGGGAGGGAATGAAGTTAACTTTTTTATTTTAAGAAATATATCTCAAAAAGTTTTCCTGAGTGAGGATGGAGCTATTTCTGAAGAATTAAGCATTAGCTATAAAAATAACAGCACTCAATTGAATGAAGATTACAAAAATTATTTGAGAATTATTTTGCCTCAAAACACAACTCTATCCGAAGTTTCAATAAATGATAATGTTCAAACCATAATAGATGCGGTTACAGATCCACTTGTTTATGAAGCAAAGAATTTCAAGGCTCCATTAGGACTTGAGGTGGAAAAAGTTAATGAGCAGAACAAGACAATTTATGGATTTTTTGTAAATGTTCCGGCAGGAAATATCACAAAAGTTAAATTGAAATATGTACTTCCCGACAACATATCCTCACTTAGTAATTTTTCTTATAACATCAAAATATTTAAACAGCCGGGAATTGATGTCTTGCCTTATTCACTTTTCTTAACATATCCTGATTTTCTTAATGTTGTTAAAAATACGGATGCAATAATTACGGGAAAAGAAAATATATCTTATTCTAAAGAAATTGTAGGGGATAAAAATTTAATTATTAATTTTGCAAAAAAGTAAATTCATAATTCCATAATGGGTGTTGCTAAAAACCACATAAATCTATTAAAATAGGACATCATGATGGATGGAATAATCGAAGCTCTTTATCCCATTTCTTTTAGAAAAGCCGATGCTTTAATTTTGGGTCAGCATCTAAAAAACCGCAATAGTGTTGTTTTAATAGGTATCAAAAGGGTTGGAATTAGTAACTTTCTTAGGTTTTTTCTTAATCACAAAGAAATAGTAAAAACATATATTGCCGATGGCAATTCTCATCTTTTTATTCCTGTTGATTTGAATGATCTAGTTGAAAGAGAAGTTTTCCCTTTCTGGATATTAACTTTAAAAAGAATTTTGGATAGCGTTGAAAATTCAAGTTTGAGTAAAGACTCAAAAGAATATCTAGAGCGGTTATTTTTGGATTGTATGCAGTCTAAAGACACATTTTTGACAATAGAAAGTGTGAAAAAAAGTCTTGCCAGAATTACAGAGGAGAATATAATGCCGTCAATATTTTTTATCCGCTTTGATAGATTAAAAGAAATTGTTACTTCAGAGCTTTTCGGAAATCTTCAAGGGTTGAAAGATGCTACCAACCGTAAGGTTTCATATGTATTCACAAGTTTTAGGGGGCTTACGGATCTTGCGCCTGAAGTTTTTACAAAATCATCAATTTCTCTTTTTGCCCGCAATATGTATGTTGGTCCTGCGGAGAAAAAAGACACAAAAATTATTTTCGATACATACAAAGCAAGATACAAGCTATCTTTTCCTCCTTCGTTGGAGCCATTACTTTTTGAAGTAGTTGACGGTTATATTCAGTATTTGCAGCTGGCTTTGATTTCTTTTCATGAGTCAGGGAAAGCATTTAAAAACAAACAAGAAATTTTTGATTTTCTATCCCAAGATGAAAGAATAATGCTGCAATCCGAAGAGCTTTGGGAAAGCTTAAACGCCAATGAAAAGGAAGTTCTTTTGAAAATTGAGAAAGATGAAAAATTGACTCCTGAAGAAAGAAAAGAAGCTACCTATTTGTGGGATAGCGGATTTGTAGTTGAGAAGAAGGAAAAAACAATTGTATTCAGTCCGCTTTTTAGTCATTATCTAAAGCAGAGACAAATAACCAAGGGAGCGGTAAGCGTTGAGCTAAGTAAAAAAGAACATCTGCTTTTCACTTTTCTTAAAAGTAAAATCGGAAACATTTGTGAAAGAGAGGAAATAATTCAGGCAGTCTGGCCGGAAGTTGAGGAGTTCGGAATTTCCGATTGGGCTATAGATAGATTAGTAGCCCGTTTAAGAGTAAAGTTAAAATCACAAAATTCCCCAAATGAAATCCAAACCGTCAAGACAAGGGGTTATAAAATGGTAGAGAGCTAGTCTTTCGGGAATAAGTCGTTAAATCCTAGGGAATTGTTTGTTTATAAGTATTGGACGGTTTGTGTTAAAATTACTTCATGGATAAGGTTTATAATCATAAAGATGTTGAAGGGAGAATTTATAAAGAATGGGAAGAGAAAGGCTATTTTAAGCCTGAAATAAATCCAAAAGGAGCCCCTTTTACTATTATTTTACCCCCGCCAAATGCTAATGGAGCGCTTCATTTTGGTCACGCAATGTTTGCTATCGAAGATATATTAATTAGATATCATCGGATGAAAGGGGATGCTGCTTTATGGCTTCCGGGAACAGATCATGCGGGAATAGAGACTCAATTTGTTTTTGAGAAAAAATTAAAAGCTGAGGGAAAATCGCGTTTGGATTTTGACAGGAACACTCTTTACAAAATGATTGAAGAGTATGTTAGCGAACATAGGGGAGGAATACAAAATCAATTAAGACGGCTTGGTTTTTCCTTGGATTGGTCGAGGGAAAAATATACTCTTGACCCGGACATTGTCAAACTTGTCTGCAAAACTTTTAAGAAAATGCATACCGAAAGTCTGGTTTATAGAGATTTCAGGTTAGTTAATTATTGCACATTTGACGGTACTTCATTTTCGGATTTGGAGATAGTCCATGAAGAGAGAATAAGCCCGCTTTATTATCTAAAATACGGTCCTCTTGTACTTGCTACGACCCGGCCCGAAACAAAATTCGGTGACACTGGATTAGCAGTTCATCCGAATGACAAACGGTATAGAAAATATGTTGGACAAGAGATTGAAATTGAAACAGTTTTAGGTATTGCAAAAATCAAAGTAATTGCGGATGAATCAGTTGATCCCAAATTCGGAACCGGAGTTGTGAAGATTACACCCGCTCATGATTTTAATGACTTTGAAGTAGGAAAACGCCACAATTTGCCTCTTAAGCAAGTTATCGGATTTGATGGGAAAATGAATCATTTTGCAGGCAAATTTGAAGGGTTGTATATAAAGCAAGCAAGGAAAGCTGTGGTTGAGGAGATGCAGGCAAAAGGATTAATTGAAAAAATTGATGAAAATTATGTTTCGAGAATCGGGCTTTGTTATAAATGTAAAAATGTGCTGGAGCCTTTGCCTTTGGAACAATGGTTTGTGAAGGTTGAGTCTTTGAAGAAAAAAGCAATGGAAGCAGTTAGGGATGGAAATGCCGAAGGCACCCCTTCGGGGATTAGATGCACTCCTAAAAATTTCGAAACTATTTATTTTCAATGGATGAAGAATTTGCGGGATTGGAATATCTCCCGCCAGATTGTTTGGGGAATTAGAATTCCCGCTTGGAAAAATTCCAAAACCGGAGAATGGACTGTTACAGAGGGAGAAGCGCCAAAAGGAGAAGAATGGGAACAGGATGAGGACACTTTTGACACTTGGTTTTCTTCAGGTCAATGGCCCTATTTAACCCTTAAAACAGGAAAAGAGGGAGTTTTTGAGAAGTTTTACCCAACTTCTGTTATGGAAACCGGATATGATCTTCTCAAAGCTTGGGTGTCACGAATGATAATGATGGGTTTGTATATTACAGGGGAAGTTCCATTTAAAAATGTTTTATTTCATGGATTGGTAAATGATCCTTATGGAAAGAAAATGAGCAAGAGCAAGGGAAATGTTGTTAATCCATTGGAATTGGTTGAAAAATATGGCGCAGATGCTGTCCGTTTTGCTTTAATTTACGGAAATGCAACCGGAAATGATCAAGCTTTGTCATATCCAAAATTGGATGCTGCGCGAAAATTCACAAATAAATTGTGGAATATGGCGCGGTTCATTTCCATGAACCGAATTCAAAATTCAAAATTCAAAATTCAAAATTTAGAGATAAAGGAATTATTAAAAATTGCAAAAAATGAAAATGATAAGGAGATGGTTAAAAAAGTAGACGAATTGGTTAATAAGGTTACGAAAGATTTGGATAGTTACAATTTTAATTATGCAGCAGAATCTTTGTACGAATTTGCCTGGCACGAATTCGCAGATAAGTACATTGAAGATGTCAAAAACCGTATTGATGAAAATTCCTATTTAATCCTTAATCATTTATACTTAATCCTTCTTAAACTTCTTCATCCTTTTATGCCTTTTGTGACTGAGGAAATTTATCAAAGATTTAAATTTGGAGAAAGCATAATGATAGAGAAGTGGCCCTTCGACTCCGCTCAGGGTAAACCTATTTTATGAAGTTTAAGAACATAAAAAAGAAGGCTAAAAACACAAAATCCCCGAGTAATTCCCGAACTATTCCCGAGCCTTTTAAATTTCCATTCCCAAAATTTACAGCTACAACATTTGTCAGATTTTATAGGGGAAGTTTAAAATTTTTTATAATGATAATTTTTATGTCAACAGCCACAGTTGTTGGTTTGGACTTATATAACAATCTAAATACAAAACAAGAAATTGATAGTCAAAGAGGGAAGATGATGCTGGAACTTTCGTTTTGGAAGGATTTTATCTCAGAACGAGAGAGCTATAGGGATGCCTATTTTCAAGCGTCTATTTTGGAATACAAATTAGGAAATGCTCTACAGGCCAAAAATTATGTAAAAAAGGGTTTAGCCTTGGATCCGAATTCGGAAGACGGCCGCAAGATTGAAGAGCTTCTAAGAAGATAGAATTATTTCTTTGGGGCTTCAGGCTTAGCTTCCGGTTTTGCAGCTGTTGGAGTACCCGCTGCTGCAGGTTTGGTTTCTCCCTCGGTTTTTACTGCACCTTCGACAGGAGCTGCTCCTTCAGCTGTTACCGTTGGAGCTGCAGCTTTAGCTGCTTCTGCTGCCGCAGCCTCGGCTGCTGCTTGTTCTGCTGCTTCTTTGCTGATTAATGATCCGATTTTGACTACAACCTGGGATGCGTCTGTCAAAATAGTAACTCCGGCTGGCGCTTTAATTTCACCAACAGTTATCTGAGCATCCAATTCTGCCAAAGCTTCAACCTGAACCTCTATTTTGTCAGGTAAATCTGTTGGTAACGCTTCAATTTCAACTTCGGAAAGAGTTTGCATAAGAAGTCCAAGCTTTTCTGAAACTGCTTTTGGCTCTCCAATAGCAACAATTTTAACCATTGTTTTGACTTTTTCTTTAAGATTAACCTGGAAAAAATCCACATGGAGAAGTGAATGTTTGTAATAATCTTGCTGAACATTGTGAATAAGTGAAGGCCTGATTTCTCCGTTAATTTCTACATCAACAACTCCCGTAAGACCTGCTTCCTTATAGACTTTTTCAAATTCTTTGTAGGGGACTTGAACGGAAAGAGATTTTACATTTTTACCATAGAGATTTGCAGGCAAAAGACCTTCTTTTCTGAGTTTGTATACTTTTTTTCCAAGAACTTTTCTTTTTTCAACTGCGAGTTTGTGCCTTTTCATGTTTTGTTATTATATCGTGTTTGTGCGATTAATACAACTGCGTTATAATAAGTCTGATTTTATGCGAATACTAGGGATTGATCCGGGATATGCCAGGGTGGGGTGGGCGGTTCTGGAAACTAGAAGCTCGAAACTAGAAATTAGAAATTTTGGATGCATAGAGACTTCTAAGAATACTGCGGCACAGGAACGCTTGGTTTATGTTTATAAAGAGGTTTGCGCTTTAATTAAAAAATACAAGCCGGACGCGCTTGCTGTTGAGGAACTCTTTTTTACAAGCAATGCCAAAACTGCTTTCAAAGTCGGAGAGGCAAGAGGAGTAATAATTTTGGCCGGCGCAATGCAGAAGATATCAGTTGCTTCCTATACTCCTTTGCAGGTAAAAGCTGCAGTTACAGGATATGGTAATGCAGACAAAACTCAGGTTGGGAAAATGATAAAAGCGATTCTGAAATTAAAAGAAATGCCAAAACTAGATGATACTGTGGATGCAATCGCAGTAGCCTTGACACACTCATTTACCAAGAAATTTAAATAATGTCTTAGTTCTGCTATAATCCGCAATAATGAATGTAGAAAAAGTTTTAGTTATTGGTGGTGGAGCAAGAGAACATGCTGTGGGTTGGAAGATTAAGCAATCTAAAAGCAGGCCCCAATTGCTTTTTGCTCCAGGTAATGCAGGAACAGCAGAATTAGGAATAAATTTGGATATAGGAGCAACAGAAATAGGCAAAATTGTAGGTGCTGCAAAAGATAATAATGCTTTTATATTTGTTGGTCCGGAAGCGCCTCTGGAAAAAGGACTAGTTAATGCAGCCAGAAAAGAAGGTTTGAAAATTTTTGGTCCGACTCAAGAAGCAGCGCGACTTGAAGCAAGAAAATCATGGGCAATAGAGCTTATGAGGCATTACAATATTCCTCACCCCAAGTCTATGATTTTTGATTCTCTTCAAAAATTACAATTTTACCTTAAGGATTATCAAGACTGGGAAAATATTGTAATAAAAGCGGACGGTTTAGCAGCAGGTAAAGGAGTATTTTTGCCTCATTCTAAAGAAGAAGCAATAGACGCAGTAAAGCGCATAATGGTTGATAAAGAATTTGATAAAGGATCTACTAAGCCCAAGATTATTATTCAGGAAAGATTGAAGGGAAGGGAAATGTCATTACTTGTTTTTACTGACGGAAAAACAATTGTTCGTTTACTTCCGGCTCAGGATTACAAAAGATTGAAAGACGGAGATGAAGGTCCTAATACCGGAGGAATGGGCGCATTTGCTCCGGCAAAGATGAGCCCGGATTTATATAGTAAGATTCTCGATACGATTTTAAGGCCAACTGTAGATGGAATGAGAGAAGAGGGAAATTTATTTCAGGGAGTTTTGTATGCAGGGTTGATGATTACGGATGATGGTCCGAAGGTTTTGGAATTTAATGTAAGATTTGGAGATCCTGAAGCCCAAGTTTTAATGATGCTTTGGAAATCAGACTTATTTCAAGCATTGAAGAATACCATAAACGGCAAACTAAACGGAAGAGATATTTCTTTCCATGACGGAGCAGCAATATGTGTTGTTTTAGCTGCAGAGAATTATCCGGATGAGCCTAAAATTGGAGATGAAATTCATGGACTGGAAAAGTTTAGTGGCAAAAAAGTAAAGATATTTCATGCAGGAACAGCATTAGAAGATGGAAAAGTGGTAACTAATGGGGGAAGAGTGATTAGCATAGCTTCATACGGAAAAAACATAAAAGAGGCTAGAGGAAATTCACATCCCCATATTGGGGAAAAAGGTGTGTATTTTGATGGCATGCAGTATAGAAAAGATATTGGATTATAATTCTCCGCGTTCTTTTTTGCGCTGTTCTTCGGTTTCGTCAGGCCGTTTGTAATCATCTTCCAGCCTCCAGGTTGTGCCTTGCTCAGGCATTGAGACTTCAACAACATCGCAGTCGGTCACTGCTTGATGTCTATGCCTTTGTCCAACCATAGTTGTATATCCTTTGCCTTTTTCCATAGGAACAGTTTCCAATTCCCCTTTGTTATTTTCCAGAATCAAATTACATTCTCCATTCATAAGCCAGTAAGACTCTTGTTTAATATCATGTGCTTGAAGAGACAAGCGTTTGCCGCTATCTATATGGAGAATTTTTCCCATGTATGGCATGCCAACAGGAACCCAGTGAAGCTCATATCCCCATGGTTTGTCAACGCGCTTTATATAAGGATTATTCGTAAATGTAGACTTATCAAATTGCCTGGGGTCGAAGTTCATAATATCTATTTTAGATAATCCTTGTGCTATAATCAAGACGAAATGATTGGGTATTTAAAAGGGGAAGTATTTTTTAAGGAAGGAAATTATATTATTCTTGATGTCAAGGGAGTTGGTTACAAAATATTGGGAGCAAGCAGTGTTTTAGAGAAAGCTCACAAAGGATCCTCATTGGAACTTTTTATTTACACTCATGTTAGGGAAGACAACATTTCTTTATTTGGATTTTTGGAATCTTTGGATTTAAAACTTTTTGAAAATTTAATTGGTGTTTCAGGCATTGGTCCTAAAACCGCAATGAACATTTTTTCAATAGGCGAGAGAAGTCAGATTATTTCGGCAATAATTTCAGCAGATATTTCATTTTTTAAATCTGTTCCAAGATTAGGCCAGAAAAATGCACAGAAAATAATAATTGAGTTAAAAAATAAATATGGTTCAACTTCTGATCTTGATTTAAGCGGGGAAGACATGTCGGAGAGCAAAGAGACAATAGCCGCTTTAAAAAGTTTTGGGTTTACGAATTTAGAAATTGCTGATGCTGTAAGGCATGTTAAGAAAGATGGGCAGAAAATGGAAGAAACAATTAAGCTAGCGCTGAAATATTTGGGAAAGTAAATTTGGAATTCTTGAGGTTAGAGGTGAGATATTTTTGACCTTGAGTTCTTGAATTCTTGAGATCAAAACATCAAGGATTCAAAATCAAAAATGTCAAGAGTATCAAACATCAAAGATTCGGTTTTATATGTCAATAAAAAAGACAAAAATAAAAAAGAATGTAATCGAAGTAGTTAGTCCTGAGGAGGAAATGCTATTTACTTCTCTTCGCGTAAAGGAGTGGAATGAATTTCATGGGCAAGCCTCAATAAAAGAATCTTTGAAGATTACCATTACAGCTTCCAAAAAAAGAAAAGAAGCAATAGAGCATGTTTTGCTTTACGGTCCCCCGGGTCTTGGAAAAACAACTCTTTCACATTTGATAGCTAAAGAAATGGGTGCAAACATCAGAATAACTTCAGGTCCTGCGATAGAAAGAGCAGGGGATTTGGCATCTATCCTAACGAATCTGGAAAAAGGAGATATTCTTTTTATTGATGAAATTCACAGGCTCAATAAAGTTGTTGAAGAGACTTTGTATCCTGCGATGGAGGATTATGCTCTGGATATTATTCTAGGCAAAGGTCCATCTGCCAAAACTTTAAGGCTTGATCTCCCTCAATTTACAATAATTGGCGCAACAACAAGAATAGGATTAATGTCAGCGCCTTTAAGAGATAGGTTCGGGTTGGTTCATAGACTTAATTTTTATGCACCCCTTGAGTTGGAAATAATAATTGCAAATGCTGCAAAAAAATTAAAAGTAAAAGTTGACAAAGAAAGCATCAGGGAAATAGCTAAAAGAGCCAGAGGAACTCCAAGAATAGCTCTGAAATTACTCAAAAGAGCCAGAGATTATGCGCAGGTTAAAGCAGGAGGAGACATAGACAAAGTAAATATTGCGCAAGCACTAGATTTATTAGGGGTTGACCCATTTGGACTGGATGGTTTGGACAGAAGATATTTAAAAAATATTATAGACAAACATGGCGGAGGGCCGGTTGGAGTAGAAACCATTGCTGCGTCAATATCTGAAGACACAGGAACAGTTGAGGAAGTTGTCGAACCATACTTATTACAACTTGGGTTTATAAAGAGAACCAAATCAGGAAGAGTCGCAACCAAAGGAGCCTACGAACACCTGGGCAAAAAATTCACTAAATAAAACCAAAAAAAACTATTCTTAGTTTAAAATCCCAACCTGAAAATACTTTGGAAGAAAGGATTGAAGGTGATAACCGTTTGAAGAATAATGGTAAGTATCACTCCCAAAATAAGAAATTTATTAAATTTGAATATTGATTTTCCTCTAACAACAAAAGCCAAAATCATATGTGAGGCAATAAGAGTATTAAACACTATAGTTCGTGCAAAAGTTTCCGATGAGCCGTTATCCAAAAGAGTTCTAAATATAAAAAGAAGAAACAGTGAAATAGAGAATCCTATTAGCCCAATGAATAAGAGACGGCTTTTTCCTAAAATCGCAGCATTAGGATTTCTCGGTTTATTGTTTAACACGCTATGATCTTTATTGTCGGATGCCAAGGCTAGGGCAGGCAGTCCGTCTGTGACCAAATTAATCCAAAGTATCTGGATTGGGAAAAACGGATTTGGCATATTCAAAAGACTGGCAAAAAGAACAAAAGAAAGTTCAGACAGATTTCCTGTCAAAAGATAAGTAATTGATTTTAAGATATTATTATAAATTGTTCTTCCTTCTTCAACAGCAGATATAACAGTTGAAAAATTATCATCTGTTAGGATAATATCACTTGCTTCTTTGGCGACATCTGTTCCTGATTCTCCCATTGCCAGACCTACATCTGCGCGTTTTAGAGCCAAAGCGTCATTAACTCCATCTCCGGTTACCCCCACCACATATCCCATTTTTTTAAGTACAGTCACAAGTCTTAATTTATCTTCAGGCTTAGTACGGGCAAAAACTCTGGTTTTGAGAATTATTTTTTCCAGTTCTTCGTCAGTCATTTTATCTATTTCTTCCCCTGTTGCAATATCATCTCCTGTTTGTAAGAGTCCAATTTCTTTCGCAATTGCACTTGCTGTCAAAGTGTTATCCCCGGTTACCATGATTGTTTGAATTCCGGCTTTTCTTGATTCTTCAATTGCTTTTTTTGCCTCGATTCTTGGAGGATCATAAATGCCAACAATACCTAAAAAAGTCAAATTTTTTTCAGCATCTTCTCGTGCAATATGTAAGGGGTGTTTGGATACTCTTGTCGCAAATCCTATAACTCTTAGTCCTTCTTTGGCATATGATGAATAAAGTTTGGTAATTTCATCTTTTTCTTTCTGAGAAATTTTACTTTTTGACAGTACTACTTCAGGGGCGCCTCTTACAAAAATATGCTTCATATTTTGTTTGTTAACCCAAATAGTTGTAACAGTTGATTTTTGGGGGTCAAAAGAATATTCTTCCAGAATTGCTCCTGTTTCTCTCAAGCTTTCAAGATCCTGTTTTTGTTCTTGAGCCCAAAGAAGAAGCGCCCCGTCTGTTTTGTCTCCTACAATATCTGAAGATTTTTTTTCTGCTTTTTCAATTATCGACGCTGTATTGCCTAAAACGCATGCTTTCAGAAGGGGAGCAAAATACTCCTTACTTAGTGTCTGAAATTTTTTGACCCGCATTACATTTTGCGTTAGCGTTCCTGTTTTGTCGGTTATAATTATCTGTACGGCTCCCAGTGTTTCAACAGATTGCATGCGTCTCACAATTGCTTTTCTTTTGGCCATTTTTGCGGTGCCGATAGCAAGAGAAATTGTAACTACGGCAGGAAGTCCTTCGGGAATTGCAGCAATTCCAATCGAAACTGCAATAAGAAGAAGCGACACAAATTCTTTGTTTTGAAAAATGCCAATTGGAATAATAAATGCCGCAACTATAAGAATAATAATAGATAAAATTTTTGCCAATCCATCCAGGCGTTTTTGCAAAGGGGTTTTGTCCGGAATAACCCCTGCTAATGTTTGGGCAATTTGCCCAAATTTTGTTTTATTTCCTGTTGTTTCAACAACAAAACGGGAAGATCCTTTGGTGACGAGTGTGCCTGAAAAAACAAGCTCATTTTGGTTTTTTATAACAGACAAAGACTCTCCTGTTAATATAGATTCGTCAATTTCCAAAAACTTATTTTGCATTATTCTTCCATCAGCAGGTATTCTGTCTCCTTCGGAAACTATAACCATATCTCCGGGAACTAAATCCGTTGCATCCAGCTGAATTTCTTTTCCATTTCTTATAACCCGGACAACAGATTTTACATAGGTTTTTAATTTATCTAGAGATTTTTCCGCTCTATATTCCTGAGCGAATCCAAAAAATGCATTAAGAAGCAAAATAATGAAAATAAATATTCCATCAATCACACCTCCGGTTATAAAAGATAGAAGAGAGGCAGTAACCAAAATCCCATTAATAAAAGTGGGGAATTGGGATAGTAAAAGAGAGAGAGTAGATATCCGTTCTTGCGTTGTGATTTCGTTTTTTCCAAAAGTTTTTAATTTTTCTTGCGCCTCTTGTAAAGTTAATCCTTGCTCCATTAATTTATAATACCAAATTTTTACCGGCAGTTCTTTTGAAATTTGTCTACGAATATGGGAAAGGATGGATCGTTTTTCTTTTGCAGTTTTATGGAAAGATTATAAAGAGCAGGGCAATATATTGGGTTAATATTTAGAATTTTTTGATAAATTTTGATTTCTTGATCTTCAAAGTTTGTATTTTGAAAAAAATGAGCCAGCTGAATCAAGCTTTTTATATCATGATAGTCGGTTTTAATATCAGGTTTAATGTTCTTATCTTTGGTCCAGATAGCAACAAAATCATCCAGATATGTTAATTTCCATTCGGTATTTTTGCTGATTTGTTTTATGAAGTTTTCTCCCCATGGAGTTTGATCCGTATGGGAAAAAAATATTGTATTGAAATTATATTTTTTAGAAACTTCAGCAAATTTACTTTCATCCAATTGCATTGGAATGTAATCCTGAGTAAAAAAAGTTGCTGGGTAAGCTTCCGGTCTTCCATCAACAAATACTTTTTCTTTTGGATATAAACGATAATCCAGATAACTTCCTATATCAAAATTATTAAAAATCGGTCCTTTTAAATTGTTTGCTATAAAAAAATCTACTCCTTCTTTTGCGCCTTTTTCATTCTGCATTGCAGAACCTAAGCCAAAACTTTTTTTTGCATAGATTTGCTGTGCTTCGAAAACAGCAAGTCCCAGCAAAAATATAAGAAAAGCTGTCTTAGCATTTTTGGGTAAAGAGAGTTTAATGTTAGATAAGGCTTTGACGAAAGGAATAAAAGTAACGAGTATGAATAAAGGGAAATTGCGGATAGAAGCAATAGCTAGGATTGTAAAAAAGATTGAAATTAACCACTCAACGGGCAATACCCGTTTAAAATTCAAGATAAGGCTAATAAAAAGAAGAGGCGCTCCTATAAAAAAGAAAAGGATAGATTGTTTGTGGGCAAAGCCCCATAAGAAAAATATATTTTGATTTTCCTCGATAGAATATCCGTAGTTTTGAAAAACAGAAAAGGGATACAATGCTCCTTTTAACCCATTGGGATTAATAAGAGTTGCAAGTGCAGTTATTATTAAAATAGATACCAATATTAAAGTTTGTTTATTAATTTTGAATTTTCCCTGAATCAAATAATCTAAGAAAAAAAAGAAAATCATGACAATGCCAATGGGGAAATAAATGTGCATATTAACCCACAGAAGTTCTAAAACAGGAAGAACAAAAATCCATTTTGTGAAGTTTTTTCTGAATGAATAAAGAATAAATATGAAAAGAGACAAAAATAAGAAACTGAAGAATTCCGGCCTTACATCTGTTCTTTCAAAAAGAATTGGTATATAAAGAAGAGATGCAAATAGAAGAGCAATTACACCTGCTTTCTTGTTAGCTTTAAAAAAAATTAAACCGAAAGCTAACAAAGCTAGAATTGTATTGAAAATAAGAAGTCCATTTAATCCAATTTTCTCAAAAAGAATTTTATAGACAACTTCTGAAAACCAATGGTGATTAATAAAGGGAAAATTAGGATAAGTATAGGAGAAAAGATTTGTTTTTGGCACGGAAAAAGTATTCAGAATAATTTCTCCTGTTTTTAAATGTCTTCCCAAGTCCTGAGTTAGTGAATTTACGGGATGAAACAATCCTAAAAATAAAAGAAAAAATATGAGAAAATAAATTATTCTTTTCATCACAAATTATCTGTGCGGGGTCTGTAAAGGAGCGCTTGCGCAATATGAGTTGAGTTTATTTTAGTTAGTCCTTCCAAGTCCGCAATCGTTCTTGCCAGTTTTATAGTTCTATTGTAAGAACGCGCGGAAAGGTTCATTTTTACAACAGCCAATTGCAGGAGTTTTATGGAATTTTCATCCAAATCGCAAAATGTTTTTATTTCATTATTGCCCATTTCGGAATTGGAAGTAATCTTCTTTGAAGATCTAAATCTTTTGGTTTGAATATCTCTTGCTTTTTGAACCCTTTTTCTGATTAATTCGGAATTTTCAGAAGTGTTATTTTCATCTGAATGAAGCTTGTCTACTTTTACTGCCGGCACATCCAAATGAATGTCAATTCTGTCAAGCATGGGGCCGGAAACGCGTCTTTGGTAGCGGAGAATTTGATTAAGACTACATTTGCAATTTTTTAGAGCATTGCCAAAATATCCGCAAGGACACGGATTTTGCGCTGCAATAAGCATAAATTTCGCCGGAAAGTTTATACGGCCTGCAGATCTGGAAATAGTAACTATTCCGTCTTCAACGGGCTGTCTTAATGTTTCAAGAACATGACGGGGAAATTCCGGAAATTCATCCAAAAAAAGAACTCCTCTGTGAGCCAGAGAAATTTCTCCGGGTCTTGGATAAGTTCCTCCTCCGATTAAGCCGATGTGAGAAGTTGTATGATGAGGGGAGCGGAAAGGTCTTGTTACAATAATAGACTCTTTTCCCAAAAGTCCGGAAATGCTATAAATTTTTGTTACTTCCAAAGCTTCGTTAAGTGTCAGAGTCGGAAGAATTGAGGGAAGTGTGCGCGCTAGTAAAGTTTTTCCTGCTCCCGGAGGACCTTTGAGTAAAATATTGTGGGAACCTGCAGCTGCAATTTCCAAAGCTCTTTTTGCACCCTCTTGTCCTTTTATATCCTTCATGTCAAAATCAAATACTTCTTTTTTGAAATAGTCTTTTAAATTTAAATATTTTTCTTTGGCAATTAATTTATTTCCTTTCAGATGATTAAAAAGATCAAGAAGAGTGGGGATAGGATAAACTTCAATGCCTTTTAAAATTGTTGCTTCTCTGGCATTAATTTTTGGTAAAAATATTTTTTTTAATTTTTTCTCTTTTGCAAGAAGAGCCTGAGGTAAAACACCATTGGTATGCCTTAGCCTTCCGTCCAGAGAAAGTTCTCCCATAAATATCGCATCAGTTATATCTGCCTCAAGCTGACCGCTTGCTATGAGAATTCCAAGCGCAATCGGAAGATCATAAGAAGGTCCTTCTTTTGGAAGATCTGCAGGAGCGAGATTCACAGTAATACGGTGATCCGGAAATGAAGCACCCGAATTAAGAATTGCGGATCTCACCCGTTCTTTTGCTTCCTCAACTGCTTTATCAGGCAGGCCTACAATGGTAAAAGAGGGAAGGCCCCTTTGGGAAATATCTACTTCAACTTCAACAGGAACCGCATCCAGCCCCACAACTGCAGAAGAATTAACTTTCGCCAACATACCATATATAGTATCAGAATTTATAGTAATGAGGATCATACAAATTTAGTAATTAGCCTCACTGAAGTTTTTCTGTTGACAATGTATCTTAGAGTAATCTTACACAAGGAATTTTAGATGATTGAATTTATATGACATTTATTAAAAACCGTCTTTTTCTGATTTTTATAGCAGTTGTTGCAATCCTAATTGCAGGCGGTTATTTGTTTGGAATTTTCTGTTGGGGAAAAAATTGTACCAATACCAGCAATGAAAAAACAGCTCTTCAGGTTAATCAACCGGTTTCAAATCCAAAACCTGAAATGAAAGTTAATGATTTAGTAATAAATGATGTTCCCGGTACTGGACTTTTAGTCTCAACTCCTGCAACAGGGCCGGAAGCTCTTACTCTTTTCTTACTGATTCCTGCAGGAGTTCTTGGTTGGAGTATAAGAAAATATTCAATGGAAGGAAATAAAACAAATAATTAAAGTATGAATTCTTTAAAAAAACTAAACAAAATCCTATTTATATTTTATTTGGCTCTTCAGGTGGGAGTTGGTATTTTTCTTTCCAATATATTCATTTTTCCGCGTCTTGTATCAGCTTGGGAAACCTCTCAATCATCTGAGGCGGTCTGTGTTTTGAATAACAATGTCAATATAAATTATGTTAATATTAAAGCCTCTTTTACAAATAATGATAGTAATGTTAACAAGGCAATGAATGTTGTTGCAAAGGACAATTGGACAGGTCAGGAGGTAAATCTCGGATCAGTCGCGGTTGGAGAAACTAAAAGCGGTCTTATCAAAACAGGACAAACAAGCATAACAAATAGTACGGTTACATTTACTTTGACATGGACTGACGGATCGCAAAGTCATGGGGGATCTGATACAAAAACCGTAAGCTACAGCGCTTTGAATTGTCCTCAGCCTGTCTCAACACCAACGCCTACTATTCCTCCGGCTTCAACTCCGACTTCAGTTCCGCCAACACCTACATCTGTTCCCGCAACCCCCACCCCAGTAACAACAACGCAAATATTAATAGTTAAAGAAGAGGTGATTGTTACACCAACCCCAGCCCCAAAAGTTCAGGTATTAGCTGCAAAAACATTCAAAGAATTGCCAAAAACAGGACCTGTAGATGGAATATTGCTTGGTCTCTTGTCTCTTCTTCCGGCCGGTCTTATCATAAAGCAAAAGAGCAAAAATATGTTTACAAATAAAAGATAACTTCTCCCTTTAGCCCCCTTTATTTATATTGTAAGATTTATTTTGTGATATCATAAATATATGGGTAACGATGTTAAAACAGTGGATCAAAATCCTGTTGCAGGAAGTCAGGCGCAACCTCTGACCCCTGTCGGGTTAGCCAATAAAGAGACTGGTCCGAACACAGCGGTTATATCTGAATTAAAACCTGCAGGTCCTGAAGTAAAACATGAAATTAGCCAAGAAAGCAAGGAGTTGGGAGTAGCAGAAATACAAGATAGGCCAAATTTAACATCTCAACACCAAGAGATTGGCTTGGAACATGCCGGTCCATCAGTTCCGGTTCTAACAGGCCCAACAGGTTTGGTTCAAATTCCCGAAAAAAAGGACATAGGGAATTCAGGAACATGGCTTAATGCACTGTGGGGAAAAGTACGAAAAATGGGGGAATTACTGGGGGCTTAAATCTATGCAGAATTTTTCTATAGATGTTTTTGTATCGTTTTTAACAAATTTAGTAATTAATACTGTTGTCCTGATTATTTTGTGTGTAGGGCTATATTATTTGGGCAAGCTTCTTATAATTTGGTACAAAAATAGAACACGGGAAAGAACCTCTCTTGATTCGGTTTTGCTTCAGGTTGCACTTCCCAGGGACAATGAAATCAAAATTGATACTGCAGAGCAATTGTTTTCAAGCTTTGCCTCTATCGGTCATGGGGGAAGATTCAAACTTCCGCCTCATTTGTCTTTTGAAATAGTCGGAATGCCCGGAGATATCCGTTTTTATGTTCATACTCCCAAAAAATTAAAAGATCTTGTTGAGAAACAAATTAACGGCGCATATCCTGATGCGGAGATACAAGTTGTAAGTACAGATAGCATAAAAAGAGAGGGCATGGTAATAGGAAATGAGTACAATATTTTCTCAAGAGAAGGAAAGGTTGCTTTTACCTCTTTACGGCTTAAATCGGAGAATTATAAGCCAATAAAAGTCTACAAAGATCTACCAACCGATCCTTTGTCTTCAATTACATCAGTTCTTGCCAAAATGACAGAAGGAGAAGGCGCTAGTATTCAAGTATTAATAACGCCTGCTCATGGTCATTGGAAAAAAGAAGGAAGACACTATCTTACTAAAACCAAAAAAGCAGAATCAAATCCTGAAACAGCCAAATATTCCTCAGACGCCAAGGAATTGGAGGGAATTGAGAATAAAATAGGGAAACCTGGATTTGATACGGTGATAAGAATTGTTGTTTCTTCAACATCCAAGGAGGCTGCGGAAGCTCATTTGGGAAATATAATGAGCGTATTTAGCCAGTTTGAAGGATCGAATTCATTCAAGAAAAACAAGCATAGATACAAAGGAATGTTCATGGATGATTTTATTTATAGATATTTGCCAATGACGGGAAAGAGCTCTGTTTTAACCAGTGAGGAGCTGGCAACTGTTTTCCATTTTCCAAATAAATCCATAACTACGCCAAATATATTCTGGATGAATGCAAAAAGAGCTCCGGCTCCCGCTTCTATTCCAACTTCGGGCTTATATCTTGGGAAAAGCACTTATAGAGGATTGGCAAAACCTGTTTATATGGATATAGACGACAGGAGAAGACACATGTACATTATCGGAAAAACAGGTACCGGGAAATCGGAATTTCTCAAAGACATGATAATGCAGGATATAAGAAGTGGACAGGGATTGGCTGTTATTGATCCTCATGGAGATTTAATTGATGATATTTTACCTTTAATTCCGGCGAAAAGAGCCGAGGATGTTATTCTTTTTGATCCTTCAGATACAACAAGACCAATGGGATTTAACATGCTTGAAGCAGAGACGGAAGAACAAAAACATTATGTTGTTTCATCAATAATCGGGCTTATGTACAAGCTTTTTGATCCGAACAAAACAGGAATTATCGGACCAAGATTCGAACACGCTATTAGAAATGCAATGTTAACAGTTATGTATGAACAAGGTTCTACTTTTGTTGAAGTGGTTCGTGTTCTGACAGACGCAAATTATGTGCAGGAACTTTTGCCTAAAGTTGCCGATCCAATTATCAGGCGTTACTGGACAGATCAAATTGCCCAGACATCGGATTTTCATAAGTCCGAAGTTCTGGATTATATAGTTTCCAAATTCGGCCGCTTTGTTACTAACAAAATGATAAGAAATATTATCGGGCAATCGGATAGCGCTTTTAATTTCAGAAAAGTTATGGATGAGAAAAAAATTCTGCTTATAAACTTAGCAAAAGGAAAAATCGGAGAAGAGAACTCTCAATTCTTGGGTCTTATTCTTGTTCCGAAAATCCTTGTTGCCGCAATGAGCAGGCAGGATATGCCCAAAGACCAAAGGCAGGACTTTTTTCTGTATGTTGATGAGTTTCAAAATTTCGCAACTCCTGATTTCGCCCAAATTCTGTCGGAAGCTAGAAAATATAAATTAAATTTGATAGTTGCAAATCAGTTTATCGGACAAATGGAAGAAGAAGTTAAGAATGCTATTTTTGGAAATGTGGGGAGCCTTGTTTCATTCAGAGTCGGAGTAACAGATGCAAATTACTTACAGCATGAATTCCAGCCGGTTTTTCAGGAAGCAGATTTGATAAATGTTGAAAGATACAATACTTATGTAAAAACTATCGTAGGCGGCGAGCCGGTTACGCCTTTTTCTATGGATTTAACCCGTGATATGAGCCGGGAAAAAGCTCTTGCCAATCCAAGAGTGGCGGAATTAGTCAGAGAGCTGTCAAGACTTAAATATGGTAAAGATGTTACGGCAATTGAAGCCTCAATTTCCCAAAGAGCCCGATTGTAGGCCCAGGGGGAATCGAACCCGCATCAGGTGTGTATAAGACACCCGCTTTACCATTAAGCTATGGGCCTGCAAACATCAATTTTAACAGAAGCTAGAAAAAGAGACAAGTCTAAGATGGGTCTTTTTTTTTGATATAATCCATTCAATGAAAAATAAAGTTATTCTGGCAGTCGGAGCACATCCTGATGATATGGATTTTGGGGCATCAGGTTCGGTTGCCAAATGGGCCAAAGAAGGCGCAAAAGTTTATTATCTTATTGCAACAGACGGAAGCAGGGGATCGGAAGATCCGGAAATGACTCACAAAAAACTGGCAGGAATTAGGGTTAAAGAACAGGAAAAAGCAGCTAAAGTCCTGGGAGTCAAGAAAGTTTTTTTCTTAAATCACACAGACACACAATTGGTAGCAGATCTAGAACTCAAAGAAAAAATCGTCAGGATTATTAGAGAAATAAGGCCGGAGGTTGTTATTACCATGGATCCGACATTTTATTATTCTACAGATTTTTTTAATGGATTTGGTTTTGTAAATCACACGGATCATAGAGCGGTTTCTTTAGCTGCAATGGATGCTTGTTTTCCTCTGTCCAGAGACAGGCTTACTTTTCCTGAGCATGAAAAACAAGGATTAAAGCCCCACAAAGTCAAAGAATTACTGTTGGTTTCTCTTAAGAAAAAGGATTATTTGGTGGATATTTCAAAGTCATTTGATAAAAAAATTAAAGCTTTGTCAATGCACAGGAGTCAATTTTCAGATTTCAAAGAAGTAGAAAAAAGAATTACCAAAAGAGCGGAATTTTGGGGGAAGAAAAAGAGTTGCAAATTCGCCGAAAACTTCATCCGGATAAAATTAGCCTGATCCGCTTATTTTTTTTGAAATGTTTGTTGGGATTGATGTTTAGCTTCCTTAAGTTTTTGGTCGAAAAAACCCAAATTTTGCTTTATTATATTAATCGATGGCGGTCCGATATAATCAATTCTTATACTATCATCTTCTAGAATAGATCTAAGATTGGAAATAGTTTTAATTCCTCCTCTAAAGAGAGCATTTTTTATTTTTGTGGGTAAGCATAAGTGCGATAAAGCATTTTCTTTATTTTTTTCAAGGTCAATCTTAATACTATGAAGGGCGGCTTCTATCGGACTCTTTCTCCATCCAAGAGTATCTAGGTGTAAATTACTTAAGTCTTCAGGTGTTAAATATGGTCCTTTTTTGTGTTGAAATAAGTAGGGCGTGAGGTCAGACAATGTAGTTAAACGATGACCTTTAACTTCAGGAAGATCAAATAATGGAGGATTGAAAGGCTTATGAGCTTCGGTTATCATATTTTAGAGTTCGGTGAGGAGACTGTTTTCTTTGGCTCTTTCTTTAACATATTCCAAATATCTTTCGGTTGTAGAAATTCTTTTGTGTCCCAAAACTTTTGAAATAAGAACCAAAGATACGCCATGTTTGAGATGATGGGCGACAAATGTGTGGCGAAGATCATTTACTTTAGCATTTTTTATTTCAGCGAGTCTGAAATATCTTTCAACAGCAGTTCTGATATTTCTTATCAAAAATGGTTTACCTGATTTGGTTATGAACAAATGGACTGAGTTTCCCTTTGGTCTTATTTTCAAATATCTGTCCAATGCTTCTTTGGCTCTTTCGTTACAAGGAACAATTCTTTCTTCATGCTTTTCGGCAGCTTCAATATGAAGTCCTGACTTTTGAATATCTGAAAGTTTGAGAGCTGCTAACTCTCCAATTCTAATGCCTGTTTGGAGCAAAAGTTCAATAATCGCAAACATTCTTGCATCTTTTCCTGCAGCATCTCTTAATGCACGGTACTCGGTTGGAGTAAGAATACGGGGCGCTCCCAATTGGTATCTTGGATGTGCAACCAAAAGGGACGGATCATCCGTAATATATTCATTTATTTTCAAAAACCTATAGAAAGTTCTTGTGGAATTGAGCTTTCTTGATATAGATTTTGGTGTATAACCGTTTTTGGTCATTTTGGCCAAAAATGATTCCAGATCTCCTTTTGTTGCTTCGTGAATATGATTTTTTTCGAGCTCTTTTAAAAAGCTGACCAACTGCTCAATATCTTTTCCGTATGCTACAATGGTTGAAGATGAGCGCTTATTGTCAATTAAGTACTTTTTGAATTGAAGATGCGCATCTTTGATATCAATTGCTTTCATAATTTTCAAATTTAGATATCCTATAATATCAAGATTGTCAATATAAGTCAAGAATGAAAAAAGTATTATTTATCATAATAGTTCTCATACTCTTATTTATAGTTAATGATCTTTTGCGCTCAACTTATGGAATCTGGCAGAAAAAAGATTTTGTAACTTCAGCGGAAAAAGAGTTAGGGCACCAAAAACAGGAGAATCAGAGATTAAAATCACAGCTTTCATATGTAAAAACAGATGAATTTATAGAAAAAGAAGCGCGGGACAAACTTTTTATGGTGAAAAAAGGAGAGCAGAAGATACTTATTCCAAAAGAGTTGGAAAAACCTCTGGAAGAAAAAAATACCGACCCCAACTGGAAACAGTGGTGGAATTTATTTTTCCAATAATTTATGGGTTATTTTTTAAAACTCGTCAGAACTAGCAGACCAATTTTCTGGTTTAGTCATTTCACCTTATTTATTTACGGAGGTCTCCAAAGCAACAGCTTTCATCTTAATAGTTTTAAGTTTATCTTGGGAGTATTAATTCTTTCTTTGCCTTTTTCGTTATTCATATATGCCATTAATGATTATTATGATATTAAAACTGATCTTTTTAACCCAAGAAAAGGAACAATTTTTGGTGAGAAGCATGATGCTGTGAATGTAAAAGCTTTACGGATATGGGGGTTTACCGGGTTAGCATTTTCTTTAATTCTTGCAGGTTTTCTGGGAATGTATGTATTGATAATGATGATTGTCTTGTCTTTAATCTTATATTCATATTCTGCTTTGCCTTTGCGTTTTAAATCAGTTCCTATTATTGATGCATTAACAGGAGGAGGTTTATATTCTTATCTTCTTATGGTCATCGGGTATTTTGCTTTTGCAGGAAGCGGAGCAAAAATTATTAATATTTTTCTAGCACCCTTTATTTTATTTTTCCTTTTTGGTTTGGCTAGTCAGCTGACAGGCTCTTTAATTGATGAAAAACCTGATAGGAAAGACAATATTAATACTTCTGTTGTTTTTTTTGGCGCAAACAAAATTGTCTCACTATGTCTTGTTATTTTATTAACCTGTCTATATCTGGCTCAGAGCAATTGGCTATTTGCGGGTTTTATTAGCATTTTTATCGTAAGTTGTATTTTTAGCTATTCTGTTAAATGGAGACGGAATTTTTTCCTGCAGACTTTGGGAGGCGCCTATTTTCCTCTAGCTTTTTTCGCAATAACCATTCTTCTTTATCTTATCGACCCGGGGCTATTAAAGATTTGAGGCTAACTTTTTGTGTTGCGGGGTCGGGAGTTGCGCCCGACCTGTGAGATTATGAGCCTCACGTGCACTGTACACTG
>Ga0209515_10000366_pt1 | contig 85079 bp, 99 predicted proteins | sample Subgroupgradi54m_FD_187454 | JGI IMG/M metagenome (GOLD analysis project Ga0209515, IMG submission 187454) | Subsurface groundwater microbial communities from S. Glens Falls, New York, USA - GMW60B uncontaminated upgradient, 5.4 m (SPAdes)... ...
GATTTGAAACACACTGGGGCAGATGAGTGTAGTAATGTAGGTACTGATCCAGCGCCTCAGTGTGTTTCAAATCCTACTCATAAAGGTTGTGTGGGTACAGCTTGTAGATTGGTTAGTGGACCAGGAGCGGATCAATGTAGTAATGTAGGAACAGATCCAGCACCTCAGTGTGTTAATCCACCACCTCCTCCACCTCCGGGACCTCCTCCTCCACCTCCGCCTCCACCGCCTCCTCCTCCAGGTGGTGGAATAGGTAGATATATTTTTTGTGGTACAAACTGTGCCTGTGGCAGTTCCCCCGGGTCAGGAAACGGCGATCCTAGGAAAATAGATTTTTGTCCTGTTAGTGGAGTTTGCACCCTTCCAACTCCTCCTGATACCGATTCCCCTTCACTTTTTTCTGTCAACATCGTTCCCTCACCTAAGACCGGCCCTGTGGGATTTACGCCATCAGTCACGGTAAGCATCCACCATCCAAATCCTCCCTCAAGTAGGTCAGGCCGCTTCTCTTATACTATTTATTGGTTAGGGTCTGCCATCTCTCCTCCAAGAGGTTCATACACAACTGGTGTATTCTATAATTGTACTTATGATCCGTCTACAGATGCAATGGACTGTACAGATACGCTTACCGCACCAGCAATATATAGCGATGGAAATACAAACTATCCGACACTGTTGGTTGTCGATGACCCCACTGGTGTTCAACATGCATCTCATATGACATACGTGCATACCGACTGTGCAGCGCCAACCGCAACGCCCACTCCTGTCTGTCCCCCCCCTGTTCCTTCTGACACCAGTATTTCTCAAGGTATATCTGTCAACATCGTTGCCTCACCAAAAACAGGTTCTGTAGGCTTCCAGCCGTCAGCCACCGTAAGCATTACCGGCATGATACCTGGAGATCCAGCCGGTTGCTATATTTTTTGGAACTTCACTAACGTAAACGATAGAAGTCAACGAACTATTCCATGTTCGGGAGGGACATTTCAAGCGCCACCAGGTCTTTATAACACTCCAGGAACGGCATATCAGATAATGGCAGGGGCAATTGAAAACCTCGGCCCGCAAGGGTGGTACGGCACCTATGTCCGAACCGATTGTGCAGGTGTAACTCCAACTCCCACTACTTCCACAGTAACCCCGACTCCAACTCCCACTGGTCCTGTGTCTTGGAAAAAACTGAAAGATACTTCCTTTGCCGGAGTCTCCAGCTTAAATAATCCTGTTCCGAAAACCGCACTCCCCTATGATTCTTCTGATCCGGGTAACCCCTACTTTATAGACACGAGCAATGGATCAGATCCCGGAGACGTTGCTGCACAGACAATCGATACCGGCAAATCAGACGTCTCTTCCAAAAACTGGTCTACACAGGGAATAAGCTTCACTCCACAATTTAGCGTCTCTTCCTTCATCTCCTATGTCAAGGCAAGAAAAACCTATACCGATATCACGACTCAAGGCCTCAAAAAAGGTATAACCGCAGACAACAGCATTTATTACATAGAGGGTAATCAAACAATAAGCGACAATGGCACAATAAACCAAAACAAGATCGTAGTTATTGTCAATGGAGACTTAACCATAACAGATTCCAAATTTAACCCATCACCAAAATCAGTAGCCATTTTAGTTACAGGCAAACTTATTCTTGACCCAGCGGTCACTGAGCTTGATGGAATTTTTATAGTCCAGGGACTAATAGATACAGGAACAGCTGCTCGAGGTCTCAAAGTCGTCGGCAATCTGATAAGCCAAAATTCTTTAGTCAATAAAAGATCGCAAAGCAACAATAATAAACCCTCTGTTTTCATAGTTGTTGACCCCAAATATTATCTTGACCTACTTCCCTATTTATCAATTAGGACTTATGATTGGAGTCAGCAATATTAATATGAAAAACGTTAAAAAACAGCAATCCGGACAAGTCTTGCTGATCGGCATAATGTTGGTGGCAGTCTTACTGACCGTGGTCTTTTCTGCGGCTTTCGTTTCCAGAACAGACACTCAGATCAGCAAACTTGAGGAGGAAAATCAGAAGACTTTGGCGGCAGCTGAGGCGGGAGTTGAAGTGGCCTTGAAAAGCGGCGCAATTACAGATATATCGAAACTAAATGTTCCTCCAGGATTTACCGGTTCGGCAACTATCCAGACTGCCAGTTCGAATTCTTTCATCACTCCACTGATTAAAAAAGGCTCTCAGTACACTTTCTATTTAAGTACTCCGGGGGGGCCAAGCGATAATCCAGACTTCAATATATTAACCTCCTCATATAATAACAATACTCTCACTTTCTGCTCCAATTCGGATTCTTTTGCCATATCTCTATCTTTCCTGAAATCCGACGGTACGATCAAAAGGTTTGCCATCAACCCCTCGACTAACCCGACCTTGATCGCCAATGGTCAACAAGAAAACACACAGGGCAATTGTCCTGGAGGACAGGATTTCCCCCATAGACATCGACTTGCCCCTGTCGAAGTTGGGGCAGCAAATAATCTGCTTCTTTTTGTCAAACTGGTAGGCAGTGGAACAGGAGCTAAGATCGGAATCGTGGGTGGTTCAGATCTCCCCCTGCAAGGTCGAACAGTAGTCTCACAGGCCACGTCGCCAACAGGAGTGACTAAGACAGTCAAGCTTTTCCAATCTTATCCGCAGATCCCAAGCGAGTTCTTCGTCACCAGTTTTTAACTACAGTGACTTTAATACGAAAGACTCTTTTCTTACTAAGTCTTATTTTGTGTTTTTTATTCTCCGCCGCCTATCTTTCGGCACACGAAATTGGGAATCATATCTTAAAGCTTGACGAAAATGGATTTTCTCCGACTTCAATTACTATAAAACAGGGTGACATCATTGATTTTCAAAATACCGGCGTACTACCACATTGGCCGGCATCAGATATCCATCCTACCCATCAAATATACCCGCAGTTCGATCCTAAACAGCCTGTGGCTCCCGGTAAAAGCTGGTCCTTCACGTTTGAGAAGGCTGGAGTCTGGAAATGCCATGATCACCTTAATGCAAACCATACCTGCCAAATTACAGTACAAAAAGATAAGGACTTTGTACCGATAACCCCGACTATAACGCCAAGTATACACGTGCGTCTTCAGGATTTTATTGAAAAAGGCAAAATCTTACTTTACCGCGGGTACTATTCCCTAAACTCAAGCGCTCGCCAGAATAAACTTGACAGTCTGAATCTATTTGAACTCGCCAGAATCCCCAACTCCTCTACTGTGAACCCTGCTGAAAAACAGCTCTCCTTTTGGCTTCAAGTCTTTGGCTCAAAAACAATCATGGATAAACTTCTGGACGAGTCTGGGGGTGGTTCTGCACTTGATTGTCATCAGGAAGCCCATACAATTGGTAGGATTGCTTATGAAGTCTTTGGAGCTGATGCGTTCAAAGAGGGTAACTCATCTTGTCATTCCGGCTACTATCATGGTGCAATGGAAGGATTTCTAAAAGAAAAGGGAACGCTCAATCTTACAGCAAATCTCAAAAAACTTTGCGACAGCTTTCCAACAAGTTTCGGAAACTTTGAATGTCTACACGGTGTTGGTCATGGAATAATGGCATATGAAGACTATAATCTTCCCACAGCAATCGGTGTTTGCCGATCTTTGGGCTCATCATATCAAACTTCATCATGCTATGGTGGACTTTTTATGGAGGATATTATTACTGCACAAGGCAAAGGAGCAATTCCCGGACATGAAACAAAATGGATTAATAATGACCCCCATTTCCCCTGCAACACGATCGACCAGAACGATTACAATCTGTTATATGAATGCTACCAAATGCAGACAAGCTGGATGCTAACTCTCTTCAACTGGGATTTTAATAAAGTAATACCTGAATGTCTTAAAGCCCGACCTGATCTAGTTCCTGTCTGTTTTAGAAGTCTGGGAAGAGATATCGCAGGCTATACTCTTCGGGATCCAGACAAAATAATCACGCTCTGTGATAAAGTTCCAAGATCTAAAGATTATCATGATCAATGTCTAGTCGGCGCAGAGAATGTGCTTGTTGAATTTTGGGGAGAACAATTGCAAAACCAGGCGACAGAATTTTGCAAAAAACTTCCTTCTCAAGATAAAGAGCTGTGTTATGGAGTACTTGCTGGACGACTACAAGATGTTTTTAACCAAAAAAGTCAGCGCTTAAAGATTTGTGAGGGGTTTGAAAATAATTATCAACACTTATGTCAGAATTTATAAGCTGCTTGTTTTCAGAGCTTTGATCTTTGCAATACCTCTGCTTCGACCAGTTCTCTTGGACGGCCGTATTTGAGTCGGGAGAGTTGGATTATTGTCTCGGCCAACTTGTCATTCGCCAAAGATTTGAGCTGTTTCAGATCCTTGGTCAAATCGACCGAAAAAGGCGGTACTGGTTCGTTGTTGACGATCGTTTTCATATAGACGTGGAAGCGTTCTACATTGATCAAGTCCGCCTCTGAAAAAACAGGCTGGAATTCGCGTTGCAGATAGGAAGCATCTGTCACCCCTACCCGGAAGGAAATCAATGTCCCTACATTGCCAAAGACTGCATTTTTGACCTCCTCCTCCACCTGACCGATGAATTGATTTGCGACTGTCAGATTGAGATGATATTTCCTCGCTTCGGATAAAATTGTCGCGAAATCCGGGGTGGCGAAGTTCTGAAACTCGTCAACATAGAGGAAGAAGTCGCGGCGCTTCTCTTCCGGAATCTCCTGACGACTCATTGCCGCAACCAGAATTTTTGGGATGAGGACAAGCCCCAGGAAATTGGAATTTTCCTCACCAAGTTTACCTTTTGAAAGATTGATCAGCAGAATTTTGCCCTCGTCCATCACTTTTCGGAAATCAAAAGCGCTTTTTGACTGGCCGATGATATTGCGCATCGTCTTATTGGTGACAAAACGACCGAATTTGGAGACGATATAGTCCAGAACTTCTGATTTATGAAAATCAGAGGTTTGGGCAATTTGGTCTGTCCAATAGCGCCGAATAATGGGGTCTGTGACTTTTGGCAGAAGTTCTTGAACATACTTCGCATCGGTCAAAACCCGAACTACCTCGACAAAGGTCGCTCCTTCGTCAGCCATCACTGTAAGCATCGCGTTTCGGACTGCGTGTTCGAATCTCGGACCGATAATTCCTGTTCTCTGCGGATCATACAGTTTATACATCAGATTGATGATTGCCGAAGTGATGAAATGTTTCTCTTCCTCGTTATAGGCCTCAAGAAGATTTAATCCCATGGGCCGGTTTGTCTCGGACGGATCAAAATAAATGACATCTTCTGCTCTCTCCGGCGGAATATATTTGACAATCTCGTCTATCAAATCACCGTGGGGATCAATCACACAGACTCCATGCCCTGCCTTGATATCCTGGATCGCCATATCTTGAAGGAGCACGGATTTACCGGTTCCTGTTTTCCCAACTATGTAAATATGTCGTCTACGGTCGTCCCACCCGACATGGACAGGCCTCTTGATCCCTCGATAATAACCCTGTCCGATGTAGGTGCCGCCTGACTGGGGGACGTCGGCCGGAACCGGGCCTGTGCGGGCTTTGAGCCAATGAATATGGGGTGTCTCAATAGTCTTATTCGGAAAATGAAACATTGTCGCCAATTCATCCGAGGAAAAAATCGAAATGCTTTTGGAGAAGGGATTTTGGAATACCGGAAAGAATTTATAGATAAAATTGAGCATAAAACCTCCTTTGAAATAGACTTTTGCCGTCTTCAGGCTGTTCAGATCAGAATTGAATTGGGAAAAAGCGGATTTGATATTTCTCAAATGTGCATCAGCCAACTGCTTTGTTTTTGAAGAGACCACCAGACGAATCGCGGTTTCAAATCCAGGTCTTGAAGTCTTCTCATCAATTCTCTCCAAAGTTTTTTGGTCTGTCTTGAAGGTCGCCTTCTCAGGATCAGACTCGCTTTTTTTGGTCGAGGAGATGTATGATCTCCCCATCTTTTGCCATTTGGAGTTGGCCGGCCGGATCAGATATTGGACAATTGCTCCCTCTCCGTCGTCTATTTTGGATACGGCCGAGGTGATAGCCGCCAAAGCATCGGTTGCCAAGTCTTTAAAAACCTTGATTGGCATATAAGAAGAGCTCTTTTGTACCAACCCCGCATAGGCTACTTTACCGTCCTCACTGAAGATGTTGGGGTCATCAACTTTTTGGATGTCTGCTGTCGGATAATAACCGTAGATTGTCTTTTCAACCAAATCAATAATTCGAGATGGGGCAGAAACATAGAAACGAATGTCTGATTTTTTACCGACAATTTCAAAGGCGATCGTGTCGTCGACCTCCAGAAAAGTCCAAAAACCTGATTTTTTAAGCGAGCTGAAGGCTGCAAACATCTGTTCCGCGGCATCGACCTTAATCTCGTTATCTTTAGGGAGTGTTATCTCGATCGTCACCATTTCCAGAGAAACTTCTTCTCTTTTTTTCATTCGAAAATAGATGATGATCAGATAAACCAGAACAAGAGTCAAAACTCCCGCAAGCAAAGCTGCAAACAGAGCCAGGCCAAAAATGAAAAATCGATCAAGTAAGAGAGAGAACTCCATAGAAAAATTATATAATAGAAAGCGTGAAAAAAGCTCTTTATATCGCGGCTTCAGGTTTGCTTTTGATGTTCTTGTTGTTGAATATCGCCTCTTCTCAATCCATCTCACCTCTTTATTTTGACCTTGTCAAAAAAGACACGGACTCAACTGTTGCTTTTTTACAGCATATAAAGCAACTGCCTGATTTCAAGAGCTATAAGGACTTATTCAATTTAGATATTCAAAAACAATTTGCCGCTGAAGAAACCGACCAAATAGCTGAAATCAGACGTTTTGAAGGTCTGCTCGAAAAAAATCCCTTCGCGCGCGATGTCTTATCTACCCTCTCCTTTCTCCATAATCAGGCAGGAAACAAAAATAAAGCTCAAGAATATTTGAAAAAGGCTCAAAAAATTGATCCAAACGTTAAGTGATATGAAACAGGCGAGAGTTGTTGTCAAAGGTCAGGTCATCGGTGTTGGTTTTCGCAATTGGACCAGATATCATGCCAAGAGGTTCGGAATCAGAGGCTGGGTGAAAAACGTTGGAGATCAAGTTGAGGCTTTGCTGCAGGCTGAACACGAGCACCTGGAAAAAGTTATTAAGAAGCTCCGACAAGGACCTCCAATCTCCAATGTGAGCGACGTTGAAGTCGTCTGGGAAGACCTCAAGGAGACTCATGAGGGCTTTAAGATAGTCAAATAATATAGTATAATAGAGAATATCAGTAATTCCGGTTTGACCGCCATCACTGGCGGTTTTTTTATACCTATGGACATACGAAACATTGCCATCATAGCCCACGTCGATCACGGAAAGACCACTCTGGTCGATGCGATGCTCAAGCAAACACATACATTCCGGTCTAATCAAAAAGAGATGAGTCAGACGCTCATCATGGACTCCAATGATCTTGAACGCGAAAAAGGAATCACTATTCTGGCAAAAAATACCTCTGTTTTTTATAAAAAAACCAAAATTAATATTATCGATACTCCTGGCCATGCTGATTTTGGTGGCGAAGTGGAGAGAACCATCAATATGGCTCAGGGCGCTCTTCTTCTGGTGGATGCGGCCGAGGGTTGTCTGCCACAAACAAGATTTGTCCTGAAAAAGGCTCTCGAGGCAAAGTTAAAAATAATCCTGGTTATCAATAAAATTGATAAAAAAGATGCCCGCCCAATCGAAGTGAAGCGCGAAGTGGAGAATCTTTTTCTGGAACTGGCTGAACATGAATCGCATCTTCATTTTAAAACTCTGTACGCTGTCGGCCGCGACGGCAAGGCTTTTGACAAACTCCCTGAAAAATATTCACCCTCCATGCCTGATGATCTTTCCCCTCTTTTTGAGACAATTCTTCAAGAACTGTCAAATGCGGTCAAAGATCAAGACAAACCTTTTCAAATGCTCATCTCCACTCTTGATTATGACAACTATGTCGGCAAACTTTGTATCGGAAAAGTCACCCGAGGAACACTCCGCGTCAATCAACCCGTAACTTTGGTCGATGAAGGCAAAATAATTGGCACTTATAAAGTCCAGAAACTTTATACGACAGCTGGTCTTGAGCGGCAGGATGCAGAAGAGGTTTCGGCCGGAGATATCGCAACTATTGCCGGCATTCCAGAGCTGACAATCGGCCAAACTCTCACTGATCCGGATCATCCTGACAGTCTACCTAAGATAGCAGTCGAAGAACCGACAATAAAGATCACAGTCGGCCCAAATACGAGTCCATTCGCGGGAAAAGAAGGAGCTTTTACCACATCACGCCAAATTAAAGAGAGACTACTCAAGGAAAAGGAGACGAATCTCGGACTCAGAATCGAGCCGGATCCTCAAAGTGTACGTTTTGTAGTCTATGGAAGAGGCGAACTTCATCTGGCTGTTCTGATTGAGAACATGAGACGTGAAGGATTTGAGATGGAAGTGTCCAAGCCTCAGGTCATCTATAAAACTATTGACGGGCATGTCTGCGAACCCTATGAAGAGGTTACCATAGAGGTTGATCAGGAATATATCGGCTTGATAACCGAAGAAATGGGTAAGAGAAAAGCCCAGATGAAGGACATGAAGAATGAGCTTTCCGGAAATGTCCAGATCATCTATAAAATCTCCAGCGCCAATCTTCTCGGTATTAGAAATGCTCTTTTGACTAAAACCAGAGGGACTGTCCAGATCTATTCCTACTATCTGGGATTTGAGAAAAAAGGCCCACGGATGGAATCTCTGCGAAACGGGGCTCTTATTGCCAGCAAGGCCGGAACCACTGTCTCCTATGGACTCATTAATGCGCAAGACAGAGGGACTCTTTTTGTAGGGCCTGATCTGAAGGTTTACGAAGGCATGGTCGTGGGGGTCGCAAACAGGAATCTGGATATTGAGATCAACGTCTGTAAGACCAAACAGCTTACCAATAACCGCTCACGGGGTGAAGGGGTGTCAACTCAAGTCACTCCTCCGACGATTTTGAGCCTTGAGCAATGTCTTGATTTTATCGCGGACGATGAGCTTTTGGAGGTGACTCCGAAGAGTTTAAGAATCAGAAAAACGCATCTATCACTTACTCAACGGCGCGTCATTTCTCGCCGGAGTTAGTTTTTTTACATTCCTTATTAACCACTGTATTGCCGGAACAATAACGGTCGCAGTAAACCGATAAACAAACAGGTTCTTAATATAGCCATCCGCTCGAGCTAAATCCTCGGCCGCCATATCCTTATTTACACGAGAAAAATGATCAGGACGTTGTCTTCTTACTTCTCTTTCCATAGTAATTTGGTGAGCCCGGTGGGACTCGAACCCACAACCAATAGCTTAAAAGGCTACTGCTCTGCCAGTTGAGCTACAGGCCCATAATCAAAAACTGGAAGATTATCTATTTTACCATGTATCTATGGCTATCTCAAGCAGTCTAAACTAATATCGGAAGTTTGTATTGACCTTCATCTCTTTGGCACCAAAGAACTTCTTACAAAATTCTGCAGCCTTGTACGGCGGGTAATCTTTACAGCTGAAAATGTCGAGGTAGACTGCGTTGGACTGGTTGGCAAAATGCCCGGAAACAAGCGACGTTTCAATAAGTTGGGTCATCGAATATCCGGAGACGCGCGGATCCTCCCCAAAATTGACGACAACCGGTTCTCCAAACCTCTTCATCTTTATCAAATCACACAGCTCGATGACAAACTGCTTGATTTTTTCTGCGTTCCGGATTGTCTCTGGATTGCAATCGTAGAGATCAACTGAAGTATAAAGTCCCCAAGGTTTTTCTTCTTTAAATTTGGCCAAAATTTCTGAGTCTTTTTGCATTCTTTTTAATATAAATAAAACAAAATAAAAAAACAAGGCCTTATTTAAGTTTCTATCTCACGTTTGTGGACAACATATGGTTTATAAAAAAGGTTGAAGAATAGACCGGTTGCAATCATTAAAACCGCTGCAATAATTAGCGTGTCATCTGGAGAAAGTTTCGCCGCAACTACGCCAGAAACTAAAGGAAATATCGCTTGCGCAAGAGCTTGAAGACTCGAGTTGATTCCTAAAATCTCTCCTTGTATTGATGCGTCAGCCGACCTACTGATCAGCCCAGGTAAATTGGCTTGGATTAAACCGTTGGCGATGGAGAAAAACGGCGCAACGATAAATAGTTGCCACCCCACTTTGGGTAAAAAATACAACAGAATACTGATCCCCATGAGAATAAAAGTAACTCGTAAAACCTGGTATTCTTTAAAAATTTTACCTACTCTTTGGACTAAAAACCCTTGAGTAATCACAATCCACAGCCCAAAATAGGCAAAAAGATTGCCAATCTGGGATTGATTAAAGTGGAATCTATTGATTAAAAAGACCGCAAAGAAGGTGACAAAAAAGGAGAACCCTGACCAAAGAAAAAAACTGGTCGCAAATAAAATTCGCATGTGTTTTTCAGTATAAGCCCGCATAATGTTCTTTACAGATTGGGCGAGATTCAACTTTAAGTGAGCGCTTTTGACCTTCAATGTCTCTGGGAAAAGAAAAATGATTGAGATCCCATTCAATAGAGCTAAAACGGCAGCAAACCAGAAAGGAGTCGTAGCGTTAAACCAGCTTACAACTGTCGGGTCTGCGAGTTTCCCTCCCAGAAAAGGGCCAACGATAAAACCCAACCCAAAAGCAGCCCCCATCAGTCCAAAATTTTTGACTCTATCTTGTGGTGTTGTTACATCGGCAATAGCGGCTTGAGCGATCGCGACGTTGCCTCCAGATATCCCAGCTAGACCACGCGCAATGAAAAGAAGAGGTAAACTGACCATATGAATTCCTGTCGCAAAAAGCGCATAAGAAAATGAGTTCCCCAATATCGAAAACGCCAGGAGTTTTTTCCTCCCTATTTTGTCAGATAGTTGACCAAGGATGGGATTCGCAAAAAATTGCATCAGCGGATAGACCGCAGTCAATAGCCCAAGAAGAATATATCCTTGATTTACAGTAAAACCTTTCGGCAGGAGATAGAAGGGAGAGCTGGGCGATGCGACCAACAAGGGGATTATCGGAATTAAAATCCCAAAACCTATCAGGTCTATGAAAACCGTGAAAAGAATAATCCACATCGGGTTTCTAGCGAGTCTTTGTCTCATAAAAAGGGGTGGACCTGACGGGATTTGAACCCGTAACCTTCTCTATGCCATAGAGACGCGCTAGCCAATTGCGCCACAGGCCCGAACGAAACATATATTATACTCAATCTAAACCTTGCTTTCAGCCATTTAGTAGTATTCCGAAGTAGAAAAAACTATTCAAGAATTAACTTGTTCTGCCTGAAAAATAGCAAAGTATTCCTGCAGTTTTTGCTTCTGTTCTAACGACAGTGTCGGAATAACTGTCTTTATCCATTCCGACATAGAATTTTGCGATGAGAGGCTTAAAGCTTTATCTATATCTTCGCTTGAAAAGCTCACTTTAACAATTTTGTCTAATTCCTCAGGCGTTTTTGCTGCTACTATTTTGTCTTTAATTCCCTGTTGTTCCTGTGGAAGAGCTTTAATTAAATCTTGTACTGATTGAAGATAGACGTTTTTCAAAAATTCATTAGCAAAGACTTCTTTATCTTCTCTATAACCTATGATGTCTAACATTTTGAGGATTATGTCTTTAGCATTATTGTTTATCATCTGGACGCGGGGAAACTTGAGGTTCATTTAACTGATCAGCTTTTTGACCCAAAGAAGGAAACGCAATCTTCATACCCATCCCTTCGCCGAAAGCTCCTAATATTACTTTAAATATCCCCATTTTAAGGCTCTGCTCATTCATTATATCCGACAATCCCGACGCCACCGCCATTGTTCCGGCACCAAAAGTCACAAATCCTTCTACTTTCTGCTCTAACTTTTTCATGAAGCCTTTTGAGGCCTCTGTAGGTGTTTGTATCGACTGTTCTGAGATTGGTTCTGTATCAGGCATGGAAAATATTATAGGAGCTCTTCTTTGCAAAAGCAAGCAAGGCTTTGAATTTTATTCAATGATCTGTTTTTCTTCATCAGAAGCGATCACTCTGAACCCGACGTGAGATTGACCAGCAAAGAAAAGACCCTCTCCGACTCCACCCGCCATGAGAAAATGCTTTTCTCCGCCGGTAAGATAAAAAGTGTCTGTAATTTTATCAACAGCCGCCGTCGACTGTTTGAGAATAATCTGCAGACTGGAATTGGTAATGATTGCTCTCCCCTCCGTAGTAGATAAAAAGTCCTCTACATCTTGCGTAACAGTCGTCAGACCCAAAAAATATTTGCGAGCTCTTTTGGCAAAATTAAAAAGATAGACTCCAGAGTCTTTATTTTTGATTAAATACCATGCTTCATCAATAACCAGCATTCTTTTCTTTTTTTCTCTACGGACTTTGTTCCAGATATAATCTAAGACGATATACATCGCGATCGGCCTCAAATTCTCCTCCAAATCGCGAATCCCAAAGACCGTAAAACGATTTTTTATATCAAAATTGGATTGCTGGTTGAAGATTCCGGTCGCCGAACCCTTGATAAATTTCTCCAAGCGCACCGCCAGCTCTGTTGCCTCCGGAGTTTCCATGCCTAAAAAGATTTTATACAGATCTTCCATCAGAGGGGGCTCGTTTTTGAACGTGGCAGGGTCTTGAGTGATATTTTTGGCCTGATAAGTCATCACCAGCGCTCTATCCAGCAGGGCATCCTGTGCGGGCGTCAAATCTCCCATAATCACTCTCATCAGGGAATGAAGATCCAGAAGTTTATTCTGCAGCTCGTCCGGTTCCGGACTATCTGTCTCCAGATCAAACGGATTTATTTTATATTCCGAGTTAAGAGAGAATTCGACAAACTCTCCTCCGACTGAGTCTGAAAGCTTTTTATATTCGTTTTCCGGATCAATAATTATGACGTCCGTTCCCATCATCAAGGTTCGAAGGGCTTCCAGTTTGACCAAAAAACTTTTACCCCCTCCTGATTTACCCAAAACTACCGAATTCGCATTTTCCAGAGTAAAGCGGTCAAAGATAATCAGACTTCCGTCCTGTTCATTGACTCCGTATAATATCCCTTCGTTTCGCGTCAAGGAAGCTGTTGAGAAAGGAAAAGTCATTGCCAATGAGGCGGTATCCATATTTCGCCAAACCTGAAGTTTGTCATAAAACATTGGCAGAGTTGATTTGAAACCCTCCTCCATCTGTAAAGTCGATTTTCGCGAAACAATAAGCAGGGAGGATAAAGTCAGGTCTACCTGTTTGGATATCTCTGTCAATTCTTCTTTCGTGTTGGCCGGAATCGTGATATACAGCCCGAATTGGAAAAAACGTTCTGCTCCCTTAGCCAATTCTGATTGAAGATCTAGAGCGTCATCAAGAGCCACTTGAACAGTCGGATCGACAACTTTTCCCGCTTTTATATCGCTTTCGATTGTCGCCTGCATTTCGCCGATTTTGCGGCGCAAATCATCCATCACTTCTTTTGACTCGGTAGGATAGATATACATGGAAATGTAGAGTGGATGATCAAAAGTTATCAGTGAATAAAGCCAGTTGGCTGAAACATAACGAGGATAGCCTACTACAAAAAGAGTTGAATAATACTTATCTTCTATTTTTAGGTGGTTAAAATCAACCTCGATAAAAGAAGGCGCAATAAGATCTTTTATCGATACAGATCCTTGAGCCAAAACATCAGCCGCCTGGCTTGAACCATTGGTCTTCTTTGATGATTTTCTGCTCAAAAAATTTAATCCCAACATATCTAATTCCTTTAATTTTTAGCTGTCATTACAATATCCGTATAGTTCTTAATCGGAGCTAGTCCTCTCCCGGTTGAAGACTGATTGTATAAATTATAAAAAAGTTCTGCCAGTTCCTGCTGTTGTAGAGGAGTCGATTTCAAGCCTACTTTTGACAAAAGTCGCAGTAGATTATCCCTTTTGGGATACAAAGAAGTCTTCGCGCGAGTTATGACATATTCTTTGTTAAGTTGTCGTTTCGTGGCAGAAGATATGCCCAGCTCAAAGGGTGAAAAAGGGATGACGAAAAAGAAGCGCTTTTCCAACACGCTACTTTTTTTGACCATGGTTTTTATGAAGTTCTCATAGCCGGTTAATAATTTAGCCAGTTTTGGATCTTGCTCCTGTTTTGACTTATTCTCAAGAAAATCCAAATAAGATGAAATGTCCATCCTTTTTGAGAGAATCAAGATTTGAACCGGAAAAGAAAGCGAGTTGAGAATATTCCCATATGTCGAAATCGTGCCTTCCTGTTCTTCCGAAGACAGAAGCCAAAAATTTACCGCTCCAACTTCTATCACGGTCGAGGCAGAATTATCTTTCATCAGAATAATATCATCGCGGATCTCTTCGATCTCTATAAACGATTGTGTTGAAGCCTTTACTGGCGAAGTGGGTTTTTTGGGATTTATCATAGTAACTCTCTCGAGTAAATCTCGAGCGGACGGGGATTATTTTTATCCAATTGTATGCTCATTGTATCAAAAAAGAAGGTGTCTTTTGGATCTTTAATCTCAACTCTGTATTGACCAGGCGGGAGACTGCTGTAAGTTGCAAACACCCCGTGAGGATTTGTTTTGAGCAACCTCAACGGAGTATCCTCTTGATCTTTGATATAGAGCAAAACGCCCGGCAGAGGCATCTGTTTATTGTTCTTGACTACTCCTACTATAAACGGTTTTGCTTTATCACTTGCCGGTGGGCTAGGAGCCTTTGCCGCGGGCTGCTCCTGCGGAGTGTTCAGTATTGAAGTCAAAGACTGTTTTGCCTCATTAAGCTTGCCTTGATCGGGAACTTGCGTTTTATTTGTCTGTTGAAGATATTGATTCAGTTTCTGCTGGGACTCGAGATGAGCAGATACTTTTTGCGAGTCTGCCGCTGATGATGAGTCGGTCAAAAAATAAGCAGCCTCATTCTTCTTTTTATAAATATACTGGGTTGGAGAAGTAATTCTTTTATACAGATTTTTTAAAAACACATCCAAAGGTCTATCGTTGACCGGAAGAAAAGCCAAAGCTATTCCAAAAGCTCCCACGGCCGCACCCAAGAGAAGATTTAAAATTGGGATAGGAAAAATCCTAATGACTATATAGGCTATCGGTAGGAAAACCACCAGATAGATAAACTGTTTGAGAGTCATGAAGCCGACGAGCTTAAACTCAAAGGTGGTAATCTGTCTGGGAATAGGATGCTGTTCCATCAATATTAGTATACAGAAGAATCACCTGTAGGTGACTGGTTTTTCTTTCTGCGGAAGAATAAGGCTCAATCTGCGCGAAGCTTTATTGACGCGCTCTATAAACGCCTTTATTTTTTGACCGACTCTGAGATCTTCGTTACCTGTAAGTTTGCTTTCGTGAATCAAGCCTTCTATCCCGGGCTCCAAACGGACAAAGTAACCATACTTTTCCTTACGCACAACTTCTCCTTCAACCTCTTTATCTTTGGGATATTTCTTTTCCACTTTTTCCCAAGGGTCAAAAGAAAGCCGCTTGATCGAAAGGTTCAGCTTCAAGTCATTCTTATTTTTCTCAACCACCATCGCCATGATCTCGTCCCCCGGCTTGGCAATCACTGAAACGCTCGTGACCTTTTCCCAGGAAATTTCAGAAATATGAATCAACCCTTCGACTCCATTGACTTCGCAAAAAATTCCGAATTCCGAAACTCCCAGAACCTTCGCCTTATATTTGCCTCCTATTTTGATTTTGTCAAATTCCTTTTTAAGTCCTTTTTGAGAGATCTTCAACTCAGCCGCTTTTTGAGATACTACCAGTCTGTTTTTCATCTGATCAACTTCAAGAACTTTTACTTTTATTTTCTGCCCTTCTAACTTTTGCGGATCACTTAAATACCTTTCAGTCAATTGGATCTTGGGAATAACTCCCCGAATCCCCATGAAGTCGATAAAAATGCCACCTTTACCATAGGATCCGCAAACCACTTCTATTTCCTCTTCTTTCTTCTTTTTTTCCTCCAGAATTTCCCATTTCCCCTTTTCAAAAAACTTTCTCATTGAAACGACAGGAAAGCCTTCACGCGATTCTTCTGAGATGATGCGGGCTTTGATTACATCTCCCGGTTTTAAGTAGGAAAGGTAGGTAGAAATTTCCTTTACTTCCCTATCACCAAGCACTGCATTTGCTTTTGCTCCGATGTCAAACAACGCCCCTTTCTTGGAAATAGAGATTATTTTGGCATCGACGTCTGCCCCCTTTTTAATACGTGCAATCGTATGATTTTTGAGTAGAAAGTCCATTGGATGCAAATGGGAGGCTGTTATTTTAGCTGTTGGTTTTGCTATAGTTTGTTTGACTTGTTTCGCCATCTTGTCGAAATTCCTCCTTCACTTCGGTCGTGAGTGAAAAACAATTCTATCAAATAGGATCGCAAAAGGCAACCTTCTTGTAAAATAGTAACATGCAGTTTAATTGGGTAGATCTACTCTTTTTTGTTGTCTTGCTTTATTTTACCTTTACCAACAGCGGTTTCATCTTCACTTTGATCGAGCTTTGCGGTTTCTTGCTCTCGCTGTTCCTTTCCTACAATCTCTATGGGTTTTTTGCCGGACCGCTGGCACAAATCTTCTCTCTTCCTCGAGGATATGCCACCATTCTGGGGTTTTTCTCGGTCTGGACGATAACAGAACTCGTCTTTTTCTTCACAATGCATTTTTTGCTGCGCAATATCATCTCCAAAATGAGAAATCACCTCGTTGACGTCGCGTTGGGGTACACTTTGGGCATCGTTCAAGGGGCTGTTATTTTCCTTTTTTTTATCAGTCTGATCTTTGGATTACCCGTGCGCGGCTCTGTCAAACAAGATATCCTCGATTCCAGCGTTGGTCCGTTTTTTGTGGATCTTTCCCAATCTTCAGAATCGAAAATAAAGGATGTTTTTGGAGAAGCCGCCAATGAAACATTGAACTTTCTTACCATTAAACCCTCTTCTGGAGAGTCGATCAACTTAGGCTTCAGGGTGGCTCAAAACCAAATCCATTTTGACTCATCCTCAGAACAGACTATGTTTACCCTTGTCAATAAAGAGCGCCAAAGCCGTGGCCTGCCCGCCTTGGTATTCAGCCCCCAGCTTCGATCTGTGGCTGAAAATTACGCACAGTTTATGCTGGTTAACGGTTTTTTTTCGCACACCTCACTTGACGGTACGACCGCTGCCGATCGAGCTCAAAAGGCCGGCATTGAATACGTTCAATTGGGGGAAAACCTGGCTTTTGCCCCAGACGTCTACATTGCCCATCAGGGACTAATGAACTCTTCTGGCCACAAAAGAAACATACTGTCGCCAGACTTTGGCAAAGCTGGGATTGGAGTGGCCGATGGCGGAGTTTATGGCAGAATGTTCGTTCAAATGTTTTCCGATTGACTTTTTAATTGAAATCTGGCAAATTATATGATATATTATGGGTTGTCATGGATAATTACTTTTTCCCCTCGCTAATCGAGAAATTTGCTGGTTTTTTGACACAACAGGCTAAATCCAACTTTACTATTGTTGCCTATAAGAAAGACCTAGAGCAATTTGTGGGCTTCCTATCAACCAAAGACGTAAATGACATCCGCGACGTCAAAAAGGCTGAAATTGAAGGATTTATCAATAAGCTTCTCGAGGATAGCTATTCCAAGAAGTCAGCCTCCCGTAAACTGAATTCGATCCGAACCTTTTTCCGCTATCTCAAAAACGAGGGAATGATCGAGCAGAATCCGTCACTTGATGTTTCTCACCCCAAATATATTCAGGTTGCTCCCCGGATTTTCAGCAAATTGGAATATCGGGCAATCCGCGATGTAGCCAAAGAAGATTTGAGAACCTACGCAATGGTTGAGATTCTGCTCCAAACAGGAGTGAGAATCGGCGAACTGACAAATATCAGACTTTCCGACGTGAGAGATCAAGAATTGCATATCCGCTCCTATGGTAAAAGCAATACCCGCAACGTTCCGCTTAACAAAGCCGTTAAAAAGGCTATAAACGACTACATAAAGATCAGAAATAACAACTCTGCTAAAGAACAGTCTGATGAGGATTATCTATTTATTACGCGGACTGGGAAACCCCTTTTGATCAGAAACATTAGGCAGATCATCACCCGTTGTTTCCGTGAAGTTGGGATTGAAGATGCGACCGTCAACGACTTTAGGAATACTTTTATTGCCCACCAGTTAATAAACGGCTATTCAATAGACTATATTGCTAAATTGGTCGGCCACCGAAGACTATCCTCGACTGAAAGATTCTTAAACTTGGTTAAAGACCCAGAAGGAGAGAAGAAAGAAAAACTCGAAGAGCTTTAACTCTGTATTCTAACCGGCATGATTATGTGAAGAAATTCCTTATTCCCTTCCAGTTTGAAAACGACCGGAGCATCTGGCCTTAAAACCTCAACAATAACTTTTTTCGATCCGGTGTGCCCCAAAAAATCTATTAAAAATTTGAAATTGAACGCCACTTTTTGTTCTTCTCCGTCAACCTCTGCTTCTTGATAAGCGCTACTCTTCTCTTCTCCGTCAACTTTTGGAGTCAGATATATTCCGTCTTTTTTAAACTCACATAAGACAATATTGGAAAAGTCTCTTGCAAAAACCGAGATTACTTTTACATTCTTTAAAAACTCCTCCCTATCAACCACCACTGTTGTCTTTTTATCTGTTGGGACTACTTTTTCATAAGGGGGGAAGTCGCCGTCTATAAGTCGGGAATAGAATTCGCTGCCTCCCACCCTGAATAAAATAGTTTTTTCCTTATCAGACGCGGTTAATCCAAACTCTTTTTCTTCCTTTAAAAATCTTAGAACCTCGTTTAAAAAGTCTGATGGAACCAACATTGAAGAAAGCCTATGGCTGTTTTTAGTTTTAACCAACGATAGCCTGAATCCGTCTGTAGAAACCATGGTTAACTCTTCGTCCTGGCTGATAAAATTTACCCCTGTCAGTGTCGGTCTTGTTTCGTCAGGGGAGGCCGAAAATAGTATAAAGGGTAGGTTTTTGGTTAAAAAATCTGTTTTTATAGCTTGCTCTTTTTCTCCCTGGAGGGCGGGTGGTGCAGGAAAATCTTTTGCCTCCCAAATGGAAAAGGTTCCTTGTGTTTTTTCTTTGGTAATGGTGAGTTTTTTCTCTTCGGCAGTAAGAGCTACTTTCCCGGGTGACAGGAAAGATAAAAACTCGATTATTTTTTTTGGTTCTACCAGGATTTCTGCTTTTTGCTTTTCTTGGGTTTTAATTTTAGTATGGAAGTAGGCGTTAAGATTGGTTGAGCTCATTTCTAGTTCTCCGTCTTTGTTGTTTAGGAGAACCCCTTGAAGGGTCGTTGTTGTTGAAAGTTTGGTTGTGGTAAATTTACTGGCGAGGGAGAGTTTTTCCAGAAAAACGTCTTTGTCCAGAATTAATTTCATATCTGTTTTTTTATATATCTAATATAGTCGTAATAGGGCGCGGGGATAAGTGTATAAAAAAAAGAACAGATTTTCAAGAAGAGATAAACCGGAAGAAAAAGCCGTAGATAAGACGGGGATATTATGTTGATGAGATGAGAGACTTCATTATACTGTCAACCTCCTCTTTAAAGATAGGGTTCCTGGCACGCAGGCCGCTTATTTTGCCCACGCCGTGGAGAATAGTCGTATGGTCTTTACGCTTCAACAAGAAGGCCACTTCTTCCAACTTCAACCCCAACTCATTCCGCAAGAGATACATCGCAACCTGGCGAGGTAGTGCCAAACGTTCAGCCCTGAGAGGACTTTTTAACTGGGACTGGTTAATATTATAGAAAGAACAGACGCTTTTAATAATCTCAGAGGAGTTTATTTTCCTGTGGCCACTGCTGTTTTTCTGACGGGTAGTAAAAAAACTCTCTACTGTTTCCAAGTCTACCCTCTCTTTACCCCCCAGGGTGCGCGCGTAGATTGAAAGAAGCGTGCCCTCAAGGGCCCTTGTGTCCTCAACCTGTTCAGCTATCAACCGAGCCACTTCAATGTCCATCTCAATGTTCTTCTCCTGCGCCTTAATCAGCAGAATGGCAGTACGAAGCTCAAATGCGGGTGGCTGAATGTCTACAATCAATCCACCAGAAAAACGCGACTCCAAGCGATCTTCAAGTTTTTGTATTTCCTGTGGAGGACGGTCAGAAGTCAACACCACTTGGCCCCCGACAGAGACAATAGCGTTGAAGGTGTGAAAGAATTCCTCCTGGATATGATTCTTCCCCGCGATAAACTGAATATCATCGACGATCAAGAGCTTGAGCCTCCGATATTTTCTGCGAAATTTCTGGGTGGATTTTTCTCTTATAGACTCGATAAGCTCGTTGGTAAACTGGTCACCCGGACAGAAGAAAACCCTTTCCTCAGGATTATTCTCTAAAACTTTTCTGGCGATTGCTTGAGCCAGATGTGTTTTACCCACGCCGACGCCGCCATAGAGGAATAAAGGATTATATGTCTCTCCCACAGTCTCAGAAACAGCCTGGGAAGCCGCATAAGCAACCTGGTTAGTTGAGGAGACAGCGAAGTTATCGAAAGTGTGTTTTCCGACAAGACCAGCCTTCCGATAGACGTCTTCGATTGAAGGTTCGAACTTCAACAACGGCTCTTCAGCCTTCCTTTTTCTGGTTTTAACCACAATTTCCACCTGCATTTTCTTGTTGAGATACTCCGAAAGATATTCTTCGATCAAAGGGATCTTTTTCTGTAGGAAATAGGCGAAAGCTTGGTTGTCACAGCTGACGATAATTTTCTGATCTTCGACCTTGGTTAGATGAAGTTGTTTGATAACTGAGAAGACGATTGGACTCTTATCTTCTTTGTTGGATAAAAACTGCAAAAAATCCTGCCAAAATGAAGCTAACATAATAAATGTGGATAATCTATCCACAAATAATAAACATTCTCGCCAACGATTTCAAGAGGTATTTTCTATATAAAACTGTGCTATCATATAGGCATGGACAAATACGTTTTAGATACCAATCTCTTTTTTAATATGGAGCCGGGTCTTGGTATAGGGAAAAAAACCGAAGATGTGGTTATAAAAGTAACGCAGGCAATGAAAAAAATTAAGGAAGCAGGTAAAGCTGAATTTTACATGCCTCCGCGTATAATAGATGAGTTTTTGAGCTTCTTTGAAGATAAAGAACAGCCTTTTCTGAAAGGTTTTTTAGCCGAAATTAGCGTTAAATCGCCCGATTTGCATAGAGTCCAGTTTCCGGCCGAGGTTTTCTATAAAATAGTCGAAGATGTGCGGGGTAGAAGTTACCGCGGGCTGATTATTGGCGAAGAAGAGCTCAAAAAAGCAGCGCAACAGCTTATGGGCAAGCCTAAGTTAGAAGGCAAAGAGTATGAAATCAAAATCGGCCAGTTTGTCAAAACTCTGCGCGATCGTTATCGTCAGGCCACGAGATTCGGCTTCCTGGATAGTCTGGCTGACTTGGATATTATCGCTTTGGCCAAAGAGCTTGAGGCCTACGTAGTCACAACTGATGAGGGTGTTACCAAATGGGGCAGAATCTTCGGAGTTAAAGAGATGTCTGCGCAGGTTTTTGGACAGAAACTTCAGGTTTAATCTCTTCATCGCTGGGAATCAGTTTAGTAAACCAGTCGATTATTTTATCAGTGAAGGTATTTCTAGGCTCTTCCTGATAGATTATGTGTTCTGAAAGCAGGGAAAAAACTTTTTTCTTACTCTCGTCATTGGGAATAACCAGATAGGAATAATATAGGTAAGGCGGATGGGTTACGAGGACGAGGACATCATAGCCAAAGCGTCTGAAGAAATAAAAATGGTCAAGCGCATCCCAACGCATAGTTACTCCGGCTGTTTCTATTCCAAATTGGTTGATTTTATGAGTAACTTCCGTGGGCGGAGTGACTGTAAAAACATAGAAGATGAAAAGCAGAGTCCAGATAGGCAAAAGCAGAATTTTGTCGCCAAAAAAGAAGACTATAAGCGAGATCAACAAAGTCAAAGCCAGATAGAAGCGTATGACTTGCTTGCTGCGTTTCATGTAGGGTCGCAGCGGGGCCGGCCAGGAGTAAATAACTTGTGGGTTCTTTTTATCTTCTTCCATAGCCTCATTGTAGCAGAAAAAAGATTTCAATATGCAAATTTTTACGATCTTTGTGTTTGCATTTGATCTTGCATTTTTGACTTATAGTGTTATAATGGGATCCATGGGAAGTTTTAATAAGGTACTTTCTTTTGTCCTAGGTTTGGTTGTAGTCATTGTTTTTATTATAGTTTTAAGCAATAGATTAAAGCTTGGTGATAAATTTCTTCCTTTTCAAAAAACTACCCCAATCATGACTTCTACTTCCAATAAAAAAACAACTCCTACTCCAACGATCCGTTTTTACCCCGGTCAGGGCGGAACAAATAAAGTCACTCCTCAACCTCAGCCTAAAGGCGGCCAGCAGGCCAACCAGTATCAGCCGGGAACAGTCAAGACGATTCCTAGTACGGGCTCGCCTACCGAGGTACTATTAGCTTTGAATTCTACCCTTCTTCTGGGCTTCTATCTGCGCAAAAAAAGAGCTTAATTTTATTCTATAATGATAGAATGAGGCGCCTATTTATCGTATTACTTGTGGTGGCTGTTTTCTTACTCCCCTGGTTTATTTCAAGAGCAGACGAGCTCGACGACATTACCAAACAGCTGGCTACATTAAATGATGATCTTAAAAATAAAGAATCCGACCATCAAAAACTTACAGCCCAGTTGGAAGGCATCAAGTCGCGTGTGGTTTTTCTGGAACAGGAGATCGCCAAAAAGGAGAAAGAAGTGAAGCTGGGAGAGCAGACTCTGGAGTATCAAAAAAAGCTTCTCAACGAGAGGGCAAAATCATATTATAAGAATATCAATAAGAATGCCGATTCTTTCTTAAGTCTGCTGATCGCGTCTGATCTTTCCACTTCTCTACAGAACTTTTTTTATCAGAAAACCGTAGTTGACCAAGACCGGGACGCGATCATAAAAATTGTCGTCTATATCAAAAATCTTGAGGATAAAAAAGCCTCTTTAGCCCGTGAAAAAGCAGGCCTGATTCCGCTTAAAGAGGAAATCGACAGACAATCCCAAATTCTAGCAGGGCAAATCTCTACAACAAAGTCTAAAATAGTTGAGCTGTCAGCTAGACAACAGGAGATACTTGCTTCACGACTGGCCGCTTTGAATATTCCCCGATCTGCGGCAACAAGCTTGTCCGGCTGCGTTGATGATAGGGAGAAGGACCCAGGGTTTTCTCCCCGCCTGGCGTTTTTTACTTATGGCGTGCCAAACAGAGTGGGACTCAATCAGTATGGAGCTAAGGGAAGGGCCGAAGCAGGTCAAGATTATGAAGCAATTTTGAGGGCATATTACAACTTTGATTCAATTCAAAAGGCTGATACTAATATAAAAATTAGAGTCGATGGTCATGGGGAGTATTCTCTAGACGACTATGTAAAACGTATATACGAAATGCCGGCATCATGGGACATAAAAGCTCTTAGAGCCCAAGCCATAGCAGCCCGGTCTTATGCTCTTGCCTATACAAATAACGGGTCAGGTTCGATTTGTGATTCGCAAAGTTGCCAAGTCTTTCAAGATAATGAAAAAGGAGGGAATTGGAACCAAGCTGTTTCGGATACAGACGGTTTAGTCATGATGCAGGGAGGATCCCCTATAAAAGCTTGGTATTCTTCAACTCACGGTGGCTATGTATTTAGCTCGGGTGAGATCGGTTGGTCTGGGACTGGTTGGACAAAGCACGCGACTGATACGACAAGCGGCAGCGCCGGTAACTTCGGAGATCTTCAAAGCAATGCCTATGATCGCTCCTCACCCTGGTTTTATTGTGATTGGGGTTCAAGATCAAATTACAGTAGCACTGCTTGGTTAAAATCAGAAGAAGTGGCAGATATTGCCAATACTCTTCTGCTTGTCAAAAAAGATTCGGCGACAACAGAGCATCTTTATCAAACAGATAAATCAAATCCTGCAGGAACTGATACTTGGGATGAGGCGAGGGTCAGACAAGAGCTGCAGAATAGAGGAACCTCACCATTCACTAGCGTTTCCTCGGTTTCAATAGGGGGCGATTTTGGTAGCGGGAGAACGACCACAGTGACTGTAAACGGGAACAAATCGGAATCCTTTAACGGAGACGAGTTTAAAAGTCGTTTTAATCTTCGGGCGCCTGCCAACATCCAAATTGTCGGCCCGCTTTACAACATTGAGCAGAGATAATTAACTGCGGATCTTATTTAGGACAAGTTGAACTGCTAAGGTTAGAGCAAAAATGATTGCAAAAAACTGCCACCAGGCTAATTGCTTCAATTGGATAAACTCGGACGCAGCAATAATCAGGAAGAGGTGGATGAAAAAGAGATGGTAGGAGTTCACGCTTAGAAAATAAATCGGTTTCTGAAAAAAGTCAAACAATCCTTTCTTTGCCAAATAGTAAATAAGCGTCATTGAAAGCATTCCGTAGGACAAGTAATACAGATTGGGAGGGTATTTGTTGGAGATGAAAAGCAGATCGTTCCCTAGCCGGTTTTGGACTGCGAGCGCGATGGTGAAAATAATTACCAAGACAAAAAAAGTTAAAGGATAAAAGGCCCTGCGTCCTTCATATTTAGCAAAATACCAGGAAAAAAGGATGACCAGTGACCATGGGAGCAACATAATCAATTTATAATTAAACGGCCATCGGTAGAAAACAAGCAATAAGGAAGAAGTTAAAGCGAGTACCGCGTAAAAAATGAAAAGAGACTTGGACTTTTTCAATAACCAAGTTAAAGGGAACATCAGAATAGTAATCAAGATGAAAAGCAGAATTGCCCAGTTAGGTTCATGACCCGGAGTGGTCAAAGTAAGATTCATTAGAACATCCTGCCAGTGAATTGCCAACGGCTTTTTCAGCAGATAAATTAAATAGAAAAAAACCAGAAAAACATAGTAAGACGGGAGGAGTCTTTTCAAGCGAATAAGCGAATAATTTACAAACCCCTCCTTCTCATACTTCTCCTTTTTGGTATAAAAAAGATAAGTCGAGCAGAAAACAAAGGCAGGTACTGCAAACTGACCCCAATTCCAGATGAAATGGGCTGTTTTATCCTGAGTATACCAGGCAGTGACGTGAATGAGGATGATGGTCAGAATCCCCAAACCTCTCAAGAGATCGATCGCCTTACTTCTCATTTTATGACTTGTTTATTATAACGGTTTTTTCTATAATCATTCTATGGCTGTTCAGGCAATCTCAGAAAATGACTGGCAAAAAGAGGTGGTGAATCACAAAGGAAGAGTTTTCGTAGACTTTCATGCCGTATGGTGTGCTCCCTGCAAAGTTACAGAGCCGATTGTCAAGGAACTTGCGGAAGAGATGAAAGATATAAAGTTTGTCAGCGTCGATGTAGATCAGAACCCAAAAGTTTCTCAACAGTATTCTATCTTCTCTATTCCCACCTTCCTGATCTTCAGAGACGGCAAGGTGGTCGGTCAATTTGTCGGCGCTATGGGTAAAGAAGGCTTCTTGAGTGAGATCCAAAAAACCGCCTAATTTTTCACCACTCTCGTTAGCTTTCCGTGCACTGTTTTCAGAGTTATATGCGCACGCTTTAAAAGGTATAGAGCCAATTCTGCGAGCCAACGGAAGGAAGAAGTAGTGGGTTGGTGAAGGCCTTTTACGATTTCTTCGTCCGAGATCAGAGTCTTGACTTCCTGCTGGGTTTGGACATGGGCTGTAGGTGTAGCTTGAACTCCCATCTGTTGCAGAACGGGCGGGACTTCGGCGACTTCCTCATGGACTTGGATATAAGGTTTCACTTCTTCATCCAGTTCTTTGTGTTCAACCGAAATTCTGAAGTCCTTGTGCTCTTCTGACCGGGCAGCCGGCCCCATCTCTTTTGAAGGCAAAGGAGTATAGTAGTTCTTTTTGAATTTAGCGATTAGATTATCAATTGGGGAGTAATTTTGCACCGCCATAAAATCATTATAGAGGAAAGTCAATCAAATTTTTTCTCGCAGTCCTTGCAGATATTACATGGCCCTACTTCTGCATTTCTTTTACTGCAGACCACGCAATCGCCATTATGATAATCCCAATGTTTTTTTTCTGTTTCACTCAGGATTTTTGCCAGTGGTGAAAGGGAATTGAAAATATTGTTGGAAGAGCCAGTACTGCCGCAGCTTCCTGCAAGTATAGGTACTCTGTTTCCATATCTCTCAAGAGCAGTAATAAAAGGTAGATCGGCTCTGACACTACTTTCTTTATTGAAACTATCTCTCAGAACAATAGAATAGTTGAGCAACATATTAAAGACTTGCTGTTCAAATTTCTTTGTGCCGCCTGTTTGGACAACCTCTAAATATTTATCAATATAAGGAGAAAGTCTACGCAGAGAATCGATAAAAGCGGCATTGTTTGCGGTAGCTGATTTTTGAATAAAAAAATCCTGCAGCGAATTACGTATTTGCCATGATTCTTTACCAGAAATTACCAAGGGATTTGCGAGAAAATCTTCTGCTTTTGAAAATTGAGGACGAGAGTTCGTGAGTGTGTTGAAAAAAGAACTAAAATCATCAAGAGAAGGTTCTTCCACGCGAAGAGCGGTCATCTTAAGACTATCGGAAGAGGTTTTTCCTAGATAGACGAAGCCATAATCTCCATAGCCTTCCTCTTTCTGTCCTGGAGGACTCATCCAAACAATCAAATCCTCTGCGTCGGCGTTCTTAAGTTGTTCTTCAAGCATTAAAAAGCCTTCGTATTCAGCGTATTCTCGACTGATATTTTTTCCCTCTTTATTTCGCAAGTCAATGGCTTTAATCGTTTTGTCTGACATGTTTTCTTGGGTGTTTGGATCAAGCAATTTGCCGTTTTCATACAGAAGCTCGTAGTTATAGGATGGAAGCTCAAAAACATATTCACCAAGAAGAGATTCGACATCTTTTTTAATCGCTTTTTCTGGGGTATTAGGAGAATATTCGAGACGAAACGAGTCGGAGCCGTAAGTTTCTAATGGTGGGTGAGATCTTTCTGCAAAAACTGTCATTATTGGTCCCTGCTCGGGGTTGAGAGCTCAGTTGGTGCTCGGACTTATCCCTTGCGGGCTTACCGTTGCGGCACAGTTACGGTTTTACACCGTATTCCCCAATCTAAGCAAATTGTCAAACACTAATAAGATAATTGATTGGTCAAAGAAAATCAAGCCTTTTTATGATGGGGTATTAATCTTTTAATATTCCTGGCGAGAGTAGTATTATTTTCTTCAATTGATCGATGAACAGCAGTCTCATCTTCCCTGTTTCTTCGCAAGGGTTCTCCGCCAAAGTAACCCCCAACGCGCTCAACGAAATGATTAAGTCTTTCTCCCATAGAGCAATATTTTAATACAAATGAGAATAAATTGAAAATCAATAAGTCTTTTAATTATTCCTATAGCATGTTATGATAGCTCTGTTTTATGCTCAGCGAATACGATCCCAGGCAAAATAATACAGCTAGATTTTATGGAGAAGAACTTCTTGATGTAGTTCCAGCTGCTTTTCAAAAGAGAATAAGACAAGTTTTAAAGTATGTTTCTAACTGGGGCGGCTTCCAGATTATGTTAATTGCAGTTGAGAGTGAGAAAGTTCCTTTAGAAAACGGGACAGAAAATGCTTTCATCTTTATTGATGGAGTATATAAAGAATCTTTTCACAAAGCAGGGAAAAATACGTATCATGTGTTGTTGACAGGTGATGATTCGGAGGGCGCTGCTAAAGCAATCGCAAATGGACTGGGGATGAATTTTAAACGTTCTCTGGCGATGTCTGCAGAAATTGCCGAAAAAGAAGGTTACCCTATTAGATACAAACCTCAAGCTAAGTGACGACTTCTTTGCCTTTGGTATATTTTCTTGCCAATGTGAAGAAAAGATCGGAGAGACGGTTGATATAAGGAAGAACATAAGTTGTCATTTCTTTGGTATGGCCCTTTTTATCCCTTTGAAGATAGAGAATAACTCGCCTTTCTGCTTTTCTACAGGCCACTCTGCACAGGTGGAGTCTTGAGCCTGATTCAGTACCTCCAGGTAAAATAAAACGGTTTAGTTTAGACAATTTTGACGTCATTTCATCAATATTCCGTTCAAATAATTTGACCTTACCTTTAAGGGAAACTATAGGGATTTTAGCGCCGGCCATGTAAGACATGATTAGATAGAGGTCTTTTTGGATTGATAGGAGGAGATTTTTATCTTTTTTATTCTTAATACTTGCACTGGCAAACCCGATCAATGTAGTTAATTCATCGGCTGATGCGTAAGCCTCAACTCGCGGATCGGTCTTAGGAATTCTGACGCCGTCTGCTAAAGAAGTTTTTCCCTTATCCCCGGTTCTAGTATAAATCGGCATACGGCGCTAGTTTACTATTCGGATGGTATTTTTTCAACCTTAACATTCGGAGTGGCCGCAGGAGTAGCATTTAGCACAACCTTCTTCGTGAGCGAGAGTTGCTTCGCCGCAGCTTGGGCAGATATCAAATGTTTTTCCTTGATCCTCGGCGTCAGACTGTGGCTGTGACTGTGGCGCAGCTTGTTGCCCGCCGGTTGACACCTGAGTTTGGACTAAAGTTGGCTGTGAAACTTGACTTATCAACTCAGGTTCATTCTTCACAGCTGGTTTGTTGGTATGACCATTGGTTTCAGCCATAGCTTCTGCAACGTGTTTGTCTGTTGCATAGCCATTCATGCCATAATGCATCGCCAGAACCTTGGCAACAGCATCAGGTAAGCTTCTGATTCGATCTTTACCAAAGCCCATCGCTCGTGATCCACCAATTCCCTCAAGCTGTCTGACAATATCTTTGATTCTATCGTGAGGTGGTAGATGAGAGGAATATCGCAGAGCAAGCGAGATGATCCTTCCCAGACCTTCAGCCATCGCATAAAGATCAGATCCTGCTCGACCCACGCCATTAATGAATACTTCCAGAGGTTCTCCACCACCGTTGGTGTTAATAGTGATGAAGGCTGTTCCCACTGGGGTATGCATTTTATAAGTTGCGCCGTGGACGACCATCGGTCGAGGCTTGATATGAAACTGCGGACTTTCGGGCTTTTCTTCCTTTTTCTCTTCTTCTTTTCGCTCCAAAACTCCAGGCCTAGAACCCTCTCTCATATAAGCTATACCTTTCAGTCCCAGCTTATAAGACAGATTGTAGAGTTTTTTCACATCCTCAACAGTGTGGGTAGTAGGCGCATTCACAGTCTTGGAGATTGAGGCGTCCACATATTTTTGGATCACGCCCTGCACTTCTACATGATTCTCAGGAGTAAGATCGTTGGCCGAAACAAACCATTCAGGCTTTTGAATTTTTCCCTCCTCAAGCTCTTTACCATGCTTTTTGTACCATTCGTCATAAAGGTAGTGGCGGATCTTATGAACTCCCAGACGGTCTCTACGGGTAAACTCAAATTCATAGACAGGTTCAATACCAGAAGTGGTATTGGCCATCAGAGAGGTCGATCCTGTCGGCGCCTGCATGAGGATGACAGAATTCCTGATTCCTCCTTTGCCAATACTCTTCTGTAGGCCTTTAGGTAGTTGCTGGACAAATTTGCTCTTGCCAAATTTTTCTGCGTCAAATTTAGGAAAAGAACCTTTTTCTCTGGCCGCTTCAACAGAGGCGGCATACGCTTCGTCGCGGATGATTTTATAGACTTTTTCTATAAATTTCAAAGCTTTTTCAGATCCGTAGCGAAGATGAAGTTTGATCAAAGTATCGCCCAAACCCATTGTTCCGAGGCCGATTCGTCTCTCTCCGTTGAGTTGAGTTTTGCGGATTCCTTCAAAAATATACGGATCCATATCGATCACATTGTCTTGGAAGCGGACTGCGGTGCGCACAATTTTCTTCAAAGCTGTAAAGTCAAATTCTCCCACTTTTTCTACACTATTCCCTTTGACCAAAGCAGAGAGGTTGATCGAGCCTAGATTGCAGACTCCCCAAGGCGGAAGCCCTTCTTCTCCACAGGGGTTGACGCAGTTTATTCGATTCCAATAATAATTGTTGTGCCACTTGTTGTAGCGTTCCATGAAAACGACTCCTGGTTCGGCAGATTTCCAGGCTGCCTCAGCGACCAGATCCCAGATCTTTCGCGCCTTTACCACCTTTTGGACGATTACTTTTTTGCCCATTTTTTTCCATACCTCAAGATCTCCATCCCACTTGGCGTCATATTCAGGGTCGCTGACATCGGGGAAGACCAAAGGCCAATCATCATCTTTTTCTACAGCCTCCATAAAAGAATCGGAAATATTGACCGAAAGATTAGCGCCGTTGATTCTACTCAAATCCTGTTTGACGGTGATAAATTCTTCAATATCAGGATGCCAGTCCCAGAGCATGAGCATGAGGGCTCCTCTTCGGGTGCCACCCTGTTGGATAATATCTTTTGTAGCTAAAGAAAAAAGTTCTGCCCAATTACACGGTCCTGATGAAAATCCGTTTACTTTCCTCACTCGGGCGCCTTTTGGGCGAAGTGACGAAAGATTGATTCCGACTCCTCCACCGTGAGCCATAATCTCAATCATTTGTTTTAAAGTATCTAAAATCCCGCCTCGTGAATCTTGAGGAGAAGGAATGACAAAGCAGTTGTAATAAGTTACGTCATAACCTGTCCCCGCTCCGGCCAGAATTCTTCCTCCGGGTACGTACTTGAAGTCTTTCATCGCAGCATGAAAAATCTTTTCCCATTTCTTCTGCTTGCCCTTTGTCTCGATCTTGGAGACTGCCTTGGCGACTCTTTTCCACATCTCGTTGGGAGTTTTTTCAACAGGAGCCCCTTTTTTATCTTTCAGAGAGTACCGATCTGAGAAAACCTTTTCAGCTATACCAGCGAGCTTCATAAATAGTATATATAATGTAAATTTATAATAATTTTTTTAATTCCTTTTCAAAATCCTCGACATCGACAAAGCGTTGGAAAACCGACGCAAACCTTATATAAGCTACTTTATCGATTTTCTTGAGATGTTTGGCGACCATCATACCGATTGCCTTACTATCCACCTCTGTCTCCTCCCCTTGTTTTAGTTCTGCCTCGACGATCGAAAGAATTTTCTCAATCTGTTCCAGCGTCACGCTGGTTTTTCCGGTCGCCTTTAAAATCCCTCTTCTTAACTTATCTGTGTCAAAACGTTCCCGTCTGCCGTCTCGCTTGATAACTAATAGCGGCAAATCCTCGACCCGTTCGTAAGTCGTAAAGCGTTTTTTGCATTTTGGGCACTGTCTTCTTCGTCTCACTGTAGCGCCGTTTTCGGAGTCGCGCGTCTCTATGACATCGGTATCTTTATTCTTGCAAAAAAGACAGATCACGTTTGTAAAAGAACTTCATTATTCAGAGCCAAAATCATATATTGTGTCAATAACAAATTTAAAACACTAGCACTGACAATACAAGGTGTCAAAATACATTAAAACTATATCAAGTGAAAATTTAGCCTCGAATTTTTTTGGCCTTTTCCATTAGTAATTATTTGCCAAATTTTTCTTGAACAAAAACTCCGGAAAATCCTATCAGTAAAATCAAATTCCGATTGAGACAAAAAAAGATAAAGCTTAACTCCGATAAAAAACAAATGTTACTTCCCGGCTTTACTGTGCCCCAAAGTAATCAGGACAGAATAAATATTTTTGTTTAGGCCGTCACAATAATCTAATCATATTGTAGCATATAATGCGTTGACTTTTTTATCCACCTGCCTTTATAACAATAGGCGAATGTTAATTAAAGAATTTCTCTTTCCCAAATTTTGCTTCGGCTGTAGCAAATTTGGTAACTATATCTGTGCAACATGTCGCCTGCAATTGATTTTTTTGGAGAAACAAAGCTGTATCTATTGTCAAAGAGCAAGTTATATGGGGTTCACTCACCCGCAATGTATCAGGCAAAACGGAATAGACGGTTTGGTCTCGATCTTCAGATACAATAATTTGTTAAAAAAACTAATCAAGACAATAAAGTACCGGTTGGCAACTGATATTTTAGATGAGCTAGTTTCTCTAGCCAAGGAAGAGATTGTCACCAAGCTGGATTTTTTCTACAACCTTAACAATTCGCTTCTTTTTCAGCCAATTCCTCTTCACAAGCAAAGACTTAGGGAAAGAGGGTTTAATCAAGCGCAGTTGATCATCAATAAATTAAAACAAATCTATGATATTTCCGACTGCGACTTGCTGGAACGAGTAAAAAACACCTCTTCGCAGGCGCAAATAATCGATCGAAAAGAACGCTTCTTAAACATTCGGGGAGCATTTGGGGCTCTAGGTCAGACGGAAAGATTGATCACCACCAAAACATTTTTTCTTATCGATGACGTTGTGACAAGCGGGTCAACAGTCAAAGAAGCGGCCCGCCTCCTAAAGCGCTATAAGGCTGCTAAAGTCTATGTCTTCTCCCTTGCTAAAGGATAGATCGCTTGATATAGTAGGCTTATGGATAAGACTTATAAGGTAGAAATTTCTTCACGGACAATTGTTTTTACCGTTGTTTTTCTGTTAGCTCTGCAACTATTGTGGTTAGTCAAAGAACTTATTTTTTCATTACTCATAGCCTTCATTCTGGTGAGCGCGCTCAATCCCCTAGTGACTTTTTTAAACAAAAAAAGAGTCCCGAGGGGAATATCTGCAGTTGTCATTTTCGTTTCTCTACTTTTTTCCCTCGGTTATTTTTTTTCTTGGATTATTCCACCAATCGCGCACGAAACAGCTCTCCTTTTTAAAAATTTACCTTTTCTGATCGGAAATATCAATCCCAGCCTTTCGCAGTATATTGCTTTTGATTACCTTGAAAAAAATATCCCTAATCTTACAGGGAATGCATTCGTTTTCATAAGATCGGTATTTTCAAATTTAATTTTGGTTATCTCTATTCTCTTTTTTAGCCTATATCTATTGATAGAAGAAGATATAATCAAAAAATTTATTCTAAGGTTTGTTGACAAAAAAGACGGGAAACGAATAGTAGATGTATTTGGTCGAGCGGAAAAAAGGATGCGCTCATGGTTTTGGGGAGAGGCAATTTTGATGTTGGCGGTCGGTACCGTAACCTTTGTCGGTTTGAGCCTGATCGGAGTGAAGTATGCATTGCCTTTGGCAATTATGGCGGGACTCTTGGAAATCGTGCCGATTTTAGGACCGGTTATCTCGGCTATACCCGCTCTGATAGTCGCCTCTGCCGATTCGTACTTTTTAGGTTTAGTAACAATAGCTCTTTACTTTGTCATTCAGCAGGCGGAAAACCAGATTCTAGTGCCGCTGGTTATGAAAAAGGCTGTTGGACTCAATCCGATTGCGACCTTGGCCGCGCTGATTGTCGGCGGAAAACTATTGGGGCTTTCAGGCTTATTCCTGGCGATTCCTATCACTCTGTTGATTGAAGTTGTGGTAACAGAGTTTTTCTCTCAGCGATGAAAATTGCAATTTTAGGTGGGGGTTTTACTGGACTTGCTGCCTCTTATTACCTGACTAAAAAAGGCCACTCAATCACCTTATTTGAAAAAGAGTCAGTGCTCGGGGGTTTGGCAGTGGGTTTCAAACAGCCCGGCTGGGATTGGTATTTGGAGAGGGCTATCCACCATCTCTTGGGCAATGATGACGATATAGTTTCTTTAGCTGAGGAAGCTGGTTTTGAGGGCATTTTTTGGCAAAAGACGCAGACGGCATCGCTCTATAAAAAGGATGAAGATAATTACCGCATAATTCCCGTAGATACTCCGCAAGACTTCCTGAAATTCCCCTATCTTCCTCTCTCAGATAAGCTGCGCGCAGGTTTCGTCTTAGCCTTCCTCCAATTTTCCCCCTTTCTTTCTGTTTACGAAAGGCAGACGGCAGAGGAGTTTTTGACAAAGTACATGGGGGGTCGTGCCTGGAAAGTGCTTTGGCAGGAGCTTTTTCGGAAAAAATTCGGTAAATATGCGGAAAATATTCTGGCTTCATTTATCTGGGCGCGGATCAAAAAGAGGAGTAAGAAACTAGGCTACATCGAAGGCGGGTTCCAGACCTTCATAGACCATCTGGAAAAAGAAATGAGCAGGTTAAAAGTAGAGGTAAAAACAGGTTATACGGTCGAGAGAGTGATCAAAAAAGGTAATGGATTTGAGGTTAACGATAAGAGCTTTGATGCGGTAATTTCAACTCTCTCGAGCCCGATTCTGCCCAAAATTACCGCTGATCTTTTTTCGGCGAAATATCTCACCCGGTTTAAAAAGTTGAAATTTCTGCATGCCGTTTCGATGGTTTTTGAAACAAAAAAACCGCTGTTAGATGAAGTTTACTGGCTCAACGTCTGTGTGCCCGACAACAAGATTATGGGGACGATGCAGCACACTAACTTCATCGACAAAAAGCATTATGCGGGCAATCACATTTTATACGCTTACAATTATGTCGAGTTTGAGGATCCTCGGATCAGAATGGACAAGGAAGAGTTACTGAAATTTTATCTGCCTGAATTAAAAAAAATCAACCCAAAATTCAGCGTTTCACCCGCTAAATCATATATGTTTAAGGGTCCTTTTGCCCAGCCAATTTTCGATAAGGATTTTTTAACTAACAAGCCTGATTTTGAGACTCCTGTCAAAAACTTTTATATTGCCAATCTGGACATGACCTATCCTTATGACCGCGGCACAAACTACGCAGTCAAACTCGGCAGAGAGGTTTCAAGTTTCTTTTAACTTCTGTTTGAAGTAGTCAACGTATGGTATTGCTGAAGGATCTTGTTCGTAGAGAGTTGACAGATACATTGTGAGATAGCTGCTAAAACCCATCAATTCGAAAGCCTGTTCTACTGGACTTGTCCCTTTTAATTCATACCACAGAGTCTGAATCTTGTTTTGGTCGACTACCTCCTTGGTAATCCGGAATCTTTTTTGAATTGGAGCTGAATAAAGTTTAGAAAAGAAGAAGACAAAGGTGGCCATATCGTGAAATTTGTCCGGAAATTTCAGCCCTTCCATCAGATGATGATTGAGCTCTGGAATGACGCGGAAAGAGGAAATTGCCTTGGCCGTTTCGTTGGTTTGGTTGGCAATCTCGTTACCGATTCCGGTCAGAAATTCCGAGACAACATAATAGGGATAACGTTGATACAGCTGTTCAGCCATCTGCTTGGCCGGATTTTTCTCTTTGGGGATGTCAAGTTTGAATTCTTCAAACAGCTTTGCAGAGTTGTTGATCGCCGGGGTGATTTCAGCAGGAGCTATTTTTATCATTCCCAACTTGATCAGAAGACCGAGGTGTCCTCCAACTGCATAGCCGAAGCCGATTCGCGGCTGGCCAGAGGGATTGTGGACTGGATTAAAAACATAGACTGGAAAGTTGTTGTCTTTCAAAAATTGGGTAACTTCCCCTCCCGATGTCACTCCGGTAAGCTTTGCTCCTTTGGCCAGAGCAGCTTTCCCATTGGTTAAAACCTCTTCGGTTGTACCCGAATAGGAAGATAGAATGACCAGCGTATCTGAATTGACGAATTCAGGCAGATTGTAGTCGTCGTTTAAAATATATGGAACAGTTAACTGTTTTTTGAAAAGTTCCTTGAGAATATAGGCAGGGAAGCGTGATCCGCCCATACCGCAGACCAAAATATTCTTGACACTTTTAAATTCTTCAGGAAAATTAACTTGTTGTGCTTCCTCAAAAGATTGTAGTAGCTGTTGAGGAAAAGCTTCTATGGATCGAAGGACTGCAGCACCTTTTTGAATTTTAAAGACAGTCTCCTTATCATCGAGATTAATCATCTACTAATTCTAAATTTAAAATTTTTAATTTTCAATGAAAGTTGTATAATTCAAGCTGTGAAACAGAATAAGCTATTCTTATATCTGAGAGCTCTTCGTGTAAATCAATGGATCAAGAACTTAGTCGTTTTTGTCGCCGCAACTTTTACAGGTAATCTTTTTGTCGGTCATGTTCTGAATCAAAGCATTTATGCTTTTTTTATCTTCTGTTTACTTTCTTCAGTATCGTACGTCTTAAATGATATTATCGATTTTCCTTATGATAAAAAACACCCATTCAAAAAAAACCGCCCAATCGCCTCCGGCCTGATCAGCATCGGTGAGGCGACCTTTATCGTCTTCATTCTTTCCTTATTCACTTTGATTATTTCGCTTTTCTTTTCAATCAATCTTTTCCTGCTTTCTTTTGCCTTTTTACTTCTGCATTTATTCTATTCTTTATACCTTAAAAAATATCCAATAATTGATATTTTTGCTATCTCCTTCTCTTTCATGTTGAGGACTTTTGCAGGAGAAGTCGCAACAGGCTATCACATCTCGATATGGCTTTTGCTGTCGATATTTTTCGGCTCACTTTTCATCGCCACGGTCAAACGGCATGCCGAACTCTTGAAGCATGGAGTTGAGGCACGTACATCGCTCTCCTTTTATAAAGAGCACCTGCTGGATTTTTTAACCAATACTTTTGCCACAACAACAATAATTGCCTATGCCTCTTATGCTTATTTTGAGAAGCTGCCCAGTATTTCAACCGAGTTATCGCAAAGATTTACTGCGATTTTTCCGGGTTTTGAGGCCAGAAAATGGTTGATGGCGACCATTCCTTTTGTCGTTTACGGCATTGCCCGCTATGCTCAGCTTCTCTATGAAAAAGATGAAGGCGAAAGGCCGGAGCAGATAATTACCAAAGATGCCCCGCTGATAACAACGCTATTTTTGTGGGGTTTGGCAGTGGTGCTCTTGATATATGTTCTATAATTGTGGATTATAAGCGATTGATTTTGTTTAAGACATAGAATATAACTTAGTCAAACATTTATGAAAACTAAAAAAAAGAAGGAAGCTCCGGCACCGGTGGAGAGAGTCAAAACCAGCGAGAAAAAACAGGCCGTCAATATGGCGATTGAACAGATTCAAAAGCAGTTTGGGCGAGGTTCAATTATGCGTTTTGGCGAATCTCCTGTCGTGCCAGTTGAAGTTATTCCGTCAGGCATTTTTACTCTGGATGTTGCGCTAGGTGTGGGGGGGATTCCAAGAGGAAGAATCATTGAGATCTTTGGTCCTGAATCTTCGGGAAAAACAACGCTCTGTCTGTCAATCATTGCCCAAGCGCAGAAGTTGGGCGGAGTTGCCGCTTTCGTGGATGCCGAACACGCGCTAGATCCGGCCTGGGCCAAAACCCTAGGTGTGAAACTTGAAGATCTGCTCATCTCTCAGCCCGATACTGGCGAGCAGGCGCTGGAGATCACGGAAGCTCTTATTCGTTCAGGAGGGGTAGATGTGGTCGTGGTTGATTCGGTGGCCGCGCTCGTCCCTCGCGCGGAAATTGCAGGTGAGATGGGAGATCAACAGATGGGACTTCAGGCAAGGCTGATGTCCCAAGCTCTGCGCAAACTCACCGGCATTGTCTCCAAATCCAAAACTACCGTCATCTTCACCAATCAGCTTCGCCTGAAAATCGGAATCATGTTTGGTAACCCCGAAACTACTCCTGGTGGTTTGGCGCTGAAATTCTATTCATCTCTCCGCCTTGATGTCAGAAAGATAGAAACTCTGAAAAAGAACAATCAAGCCTATGGCGCGCGAATCCGGGTAAGAGTGGTGAAGAATAAGATTGCACCACCGTTCAAGGAGGCCGAAATCGTCATCACAGCTACAGGAATTGATGCAGATGAAGCTTTGGTTGACGCCGCTCTGCAGGCGGAGATTATCACCAAAAGCGGATCCTTTTTGAAAATGGGAGAAAAAATCTTAGCCCAGGGAAGAGATCAGCTCAAGGAACAGTTGGCAACAGACGCAAAACTCAAAGAGAAGTTATTGAGCGAAGTGAGAGCAACACTCACAATTAAGAAATAATCGTAGAGTAAAATAGTTTCATGGATGATCGTGAAAACCTTCTTAAAGCCTTAAATTACGCCTACTTTTACCTCAGGTTTAGGCCGCGCAGCAAAAAAGAGCTGACAGACTATCTTGTCAAAAAAGCCAAGCGCTGGAAGTGGTCGGAGGAATTGATCGAAAAAGCAATAGGAGAACTTGTTGAGCTTGAGTTAATTGACGACATGAAGTTTATAGAATGGTTTGTCGAGCAGCGCTCGGCTGTCAAACCCAAGGGGATCTTTGTTTTGAAAAGAAAATTGGCACAATTTGGTGTGCCCAAGGACATGATCGATGAATATTTTGCTGAGAATGCACAAGACGAGGTTGCTATGGCGAACAAAGCCGTTTCTTTTCGCTGGAATCAATGGAAGAATCTGGAGAAGAGAGAGCGCTTTATCAAAGCTTCTGCCTTCCTGAGTCGCAGAGGTTTCCGCTATGATACGATCAAATCGGTAGTTGCAGAATTGGAAGAAAAAGAGTAGAATATACATTAATTAGTAATTTGCTTGAAGAAGTTAATTAGAACACACTTTTTATATGTGCCACAACGTCATCCCGCTGTTAAACTCATCGTTTACCCGCTGATTCCGGATTAACCGGAGTGACGTTTATCTTCTTCAAGCTACTTTAATAACATGAATTTAAAACAGATTTTAGAAAATATTCTCTCTAACCAACAGAAACTTGAGGACGAAGTAGCTAATCTTAAAGGAGTAAAAGTTCCCAAGCCTCAGTCTGCAGTAGCCACGCCTTCAGTCAGGCATCCAGACCCGAAACCCGTTTCCGACACTGAAACCAAAGAGATCATTTTTAAAGCTAATGAAGAAGCTCTTCGGATCAAAGAAGAGGCCGAAAGAGAAGCGAGAAAAATCACTACAGAAGCTTTGGAAGCTGAAAAAAGACTACAGCAAAGATTACAACAGTTTGAAGATAGGGAAAAAGATCTAGTCAGACAGTCCAGCACAGTCGAAAATCTCAAAAAAGAGTTGGAGGAGAAAAAAGAAGGTTTGCTTACCAAGATGGAGAAACTTGCGGGAACAACCAAAGATCAGGCCAAAAAACTCCTGATGACCGCTTGGGAAGATAAGCTCAAAGCAGAAATAGCGCAAAAGATAAAAGCGGCAGAGGAAGAAGTAAAAAAAAGCGTTGAGGAAAAAGCCAAAGAACTCCTGCTCGACTCAATGCGCTTCGGAGCGACAGATTATGTTGCAGAATACACCCTGTCTACTATTCATCTTCCGAGCGAAGATTTCAAAGGTAGAATTATCGGTAAAGACGGAAGAAATATCCGGGCTTTTGAGCTGGCAACCGGCGTAGATGTGGATCTTGAGGAAGAAGGGATAATCAAACTTTCCTCCTTTGATGCTATAAAAAGAGAAGTCGCCAAAATCTCTCTAGAGCAGTTGATCAAAGACGGCAGAATCCAGCCAGAAAGAATCGAGGAAATTGTCAATAAAACCAAGAGTGAGATCGAAAAAACAATCTTTAAGGCAGGAGAAGAATTGGCTCACAAAGTGGGCGTTTACAATCTGCCAAGCCAGATGACCTCTGCCTTAGGCAAATTCAAATACCGCTATTCTTACGGTCAGAACATGATCCTGCATACACTTGAGGAGACCAGAATCGGGATTGCCCTGGCACATGAGCTGAAGGCTGACGTAAACGTAGTCAAACTCGGATGCCTCTTCCACGATATTGGTAAAGTGATCACTGATAAGGAAGGTTCACACGTGGATCTCGGTGTCGAGTTTATAAAAAAACTGGGTTTTCCGGAGAAGATTGTGGGTTGTGTTGCTTCGCATCATGAGGATATTCCTTTCGGCTCCCTTGAAGCCGTTATAGTCTACATCGCTGATGCTGTATCAGGTGGTCGGCCGGGTGCCCGCCATGAGGACTTTGAAGATTACCTGAAAAGAATCAAGACGATCGAAGATGCGGCCAAGACCAAGAAGGGAGTACGGGAAGCTTATGCTCTTCAGGCCGGTCGCGAGCTGAGAGTGATTGTCAAACCAGAGGATATTACAGATGACGAGGCGACTGTTTTGGCGGAAAAGATCAAGGAAGAACTCGAACAGAAGTTTGAAGTCTTTCCCGGACAGATCAAAATTACAGTGGTTCGCGAGACCCGCGCCGAAGCAACAACTAAGATTTAAGCAGCCTTCTTTTTAGCCCTATATAAATACCATCCTCTTTGGAAGTAATCAGTTTCCATTCTTTCAAATGCTGGATCAACAGCCTCAACAAGGGCTGGGATTGAATATTCAAGAGGAATATTTGGGAATCTCCCTTGAGCAAATTCACGATAACTACAAATAGCTCTCATGTCATCTCTGTCCATATTCGTAATATGATTATCGGGAACAGAATATTGAAACCCAGCTTGAGCCAACAGGTCTAAATAATCGCTTGCTGTATTTTGAAAAGGATCTCTTCCTCTTGCAAAGAGATCGTTTGCCTTTTCATCTTCACCTTTTTGTTTTAGAACATATTCAATTTCCTCAGCTCGAGATTTTAAGCTATCGCGTGCAATTTTAGCAAGTAGCCCCCACTGACGTCGAGCTTCTGTACGGGGAGGGTACGCAAAATCTTTTGTATAACCTGTAATAACTAGAATAGTCCCTCTAGGTTCTAAAATGCGTTCAGCTTCCACAAGAGTAGCTAAAGGATCTGGCATTAAATGGATAGCATGCAAATAAGTTACCAGTTCCTGCGATGAACTTGTTATTGGAGTTTCAGCTACAGAATAATTTATAAAGTTTACGTAGTTGCTGCCGGACTCGAGAGTATTTAGGTTCGTAAATTTTCTCCTTGCTCTTTCAAGTCCTTCCTCATCAATATCGACCCCGATGGCGGTAAAAGGCTCTTTCAATTTACCATGACTTCGAAGGTGATCAATTACCGCTCCGGTTCCTGTAGCAAAATCAACCAGACTATGGATCTCAGGCGAATACTTCAAAAGTCTTTCATTCAGAGCTATGTAAAAATCTCTTTGTGCAAAGGCCTCGTAAGAATAATCCGGTTGTTGAGGAAGTGTTTCTGGACTACTCATAGTATAAGCAATTTCTTACAAGTATACTTGGATTTTTGTTGTCGTCAAGGGCTGGCTGTGAAAAACCGGCAAGTTTATCTCGTCATACAGCCCAAAATTGATACAGATTGTTACAATAAGATATTTTAAATGTAGATTGACAGGACAATAAAAAAATACTATTCTGTGTTGGATTTGTTTTTATAACAATCCGTTACAAATTTAAAAATCTATAGAGAGCGAGGTGAAAAGATAAATGACAAAAGCAGATTTAGTCGCTCAAGTCGGCAAAAAAGCAGGACTTACAGCACGCGCAGCCAAAGACTCTGTTAACACAGTCTTTTCCTCAATAAGTCAAGCAATGAAAAGAGGAGAAAAAGTTGTCGTGACCGGATTCGGTACCTTCATGGTCCGAAGAAGAGCAGCCCGCAAAGGACGAAATCCTCAAACAGGAGCTGTTATCCAGATTCCGGCTACAAAAACGCCAGGATTTACAGCAGGTAAATCCCTGAAAAGAATGGTTAAATAAAATATTCAACAAGCCCCCCACACCAAAATTTTTAGTGTGGGGGTTGTTTTTATGAGCTAAACTGCTATAATCATTTAATGGAGAGAGCGCTACAGAAGATATTCGCACCTATAGTTTTACTGCTTTTAATAATTCTGACAATCCCTTTTTTTTACATTTACGATTATTCTCAACAGATTACTACCACTCCGGATAACAAAGTTGTATATCAACTGCCGTACCCCGGCATACTTCCCGACAATCCATTGTATTTTTTGAAAGCGACTCGAGATAAGATTCAGGATTTTTTGACCAGAGACAATCTTAAAAAAGCTCAGCTAGATCTTCTGTACTCGGATAAACGACTCGCTATGTCTGAAGCTCTTGAGAAAAAAGGCAAAACAGCCCTGGCGCTTTCAACTCTTTCCAAAGGAGAAAAATATTTTTTGAAGATTCCACTCCTCTTGCGACAAGCCAAAGAACAGGGTACGAGCCCCAGCGCAGAGCTTATCGAGAGAATAAAAACCAGCAATAAGAAACATCAGCAGGTCATAGGAAAGTTGCTGCAGGATCTCCCGCAGGGCGAACAACAACCAATCCTCGAAATTTTAAAGCTTACTCAGTCGATTCACGACCAGCTGCAAGGACTCCAAAAATAACCCCGATCAGTAACCAATTCTGCTGCAGAGTCAACCAATAATGATCAAGCAATCCGGTCAATATTAATACAATACAGCAAGCAATAAAAACCAAATCTTTCCGAGCAGCTACAAGCTGTTTCAGTCCAAAAAAGCCAAGAAATAGCGTTGAAATAAGCCCGGTCTCTGCTGCGATGAGCAGAAAAATATTGTGAACAGGTTGATATGGGAAAGAAGCCGGTGAAGAGTTTGACAGTTGAGACTGGGCAATCAAGTAATTACCCGGGCCGACTCCAAATAGCAGATGTTGAGATATCAGAGTCAACGAAATCTGCAGCAGCAGGTAGCGCTTCTCCAGAGTTGAGGGGTCTGTTTTAGCCAAGGCGAAGATTACAATAGGCACTGCATAGAGAACCACTTTGGATATTATGCAAGGTAGACACTCGGAATCCTCAAACTCATCCTTGAGATAAAAAATCAGGATTATAAAGAAAGCTATAAGTGCGGTTTTAGAAAAAGAAAACAGGATGATAATAAAAGATAGTGTAAGCAATGCCTTTTTTATAAATGGAGACTGTATTTTCTGCTGGCCATAGAAAAACGCATAGACGAGAAGATAAAATCCCGCCAGTGAATTGGGATGAGAAAAAGTCCCATAAGGTCGTAAAAACTCCACTCCCTGGAGCGAGGCTTTGGCGATTCCCGGCATTGACAGATTAAGATATCGTTCACCAAAAAAATAAAAGATCCCCTGAATCGAGTGTTTATCGATAAATTGAAGAAGTACTAAGCCGGTCTCGAATAGAGCTCCCCAGAAAAACGCATTCAGGATGGTCTTAAGCGGCATTTTTTTATATCTAAAGACTGCAAATACACCAAGAAGTTCAATAATCTTCAGGAATCGATAGAAAAAGATTTCCGGCGACTGTGCCATCAGTCCGCCGATTGCCAAAAGCAATAAAAAGGCAGCCACCCATTTGTTTTTAAATAACCTTAGGACAGCTTTGATATTCAATACGATCAAAATAACGACCAGAATATCGGTTAGAAAGATTGTTGGAGCAAGATAATCCACCCTCACGCCGGAAAGATAGGAAAAAGGGAAAAAGAAATGCCTGCCTAATTGCGTAGGAAGAAGGAGGATAAAAAGAAAAAGGAACCAACTGTTGATCTTTTCAAAAAAGACCGAGTTGGCGCTCTTCTTTCTGTGTGGTTTTTTGCGCTGTGTTTTCACTATTTTCTGGGAAAATTTTAACTTTACCAAATACTCCGTCGTAGCCCGGATCAACATAGGCCCGGCGTTCCCGCACTATTCGAATAGCCTGTTCCAATCTTTCTCCACCAAGACTCTTGATTTCATCATAGGGTTTTTTCATCAGAATATCGAACTCAGTTCCCAGCGTGGCAATAAGGTTTTCGTAGGCTGCCGCTGATTTCGTCGGAGAGTTGTTGTTGATCTCAAGCAGAATCTCCAGCAAGGGAATCAGAGAGACGAAGGGAACTCTTTTTTTATCAGCATCATAGACAAAAGTCGTTCCTACAGAGTTTTTTACCAGATGAAGTTTTTGCTCATCAGGCTGCCTGTGGGCAAGGTCCAAAACCCTGTTTTCAACTCCGATTGTGAGAGGCCTACTGCAGACAGGGCAGATAAGCCCCTTTTCCTTGATTTCTTTGGGTGAGTAGTGGATTCCGCAGTCGCGGTGGCCGCTCCAATGATATTTGCCCTCCTCGGGAAAGAACTCAATCGTATAGCCGATTTTCAACGGACCCTCCTCCTGTTTGATCGCTTTTGCAAGATCAGAATAGGTAAACGATCCTTTTTCCTTGTTTATAAATACAGTGGCTTCCCGGCCGAGTTTCGGCCCGGAGTGAGCGTCCGAGAACGAGAGAAGAGATCTGTTCTCAAGCTCCTTGATCTGCCAGTTCATCAGAGGATCAGACGAGAGTCCGGTTTCAACCGCATAGACATATTTGGCCAAATCGCCAAAAGCCTCGCTAAGTGAATCAAAGCCCGACTGTGAACCATAGATACCAAACCAAGGGGTCCAGGCATGCGCCGGGACAAAAATGAAGCCCGGGTCGATCTCAAGACAGAGAGCAAGTAGGTCTTTGGACGAGATGCCGACAATCGGCCTGCCGTCAGACATCAGCTTGGCTCCACGGTTTGTCAGCTGTCCGACGAGCTTCTCTGACGAGGCTAAAGAGGGTGAAAAGATGAGATTGTGGACTCTGCGTACTTTGCCCGCACCTTGAGAATAGATACTTGATATTTCAACCGAGAGAATAAACCTGACAAAAGATTTTTTATCCTTGAGCGCAAAGATCCCCGGTTGCGTCTCTTTCAGCTGGGTCGAGATCTCTTTAAACCAGACTGGATGCATCCAGTCACCCGTAGCGACAAGATCAATGCCCTTTTTCTCGGCCCAATTAACCATTTCAAAAAGATCCATTTTCTGAGAGACGGCCCGGGAATAGCGCGAGTGAAGATGTAAATCAGCCACAATTTGCATGCTGCTATTATATAGCAATTTTTGGTGTACAATTCTATTTGTGAAAGAAAGCGGGGTGATGATTGATGTTTAGTGCACCTGTAAATCTTGTAGCAGTTTTTGTTGCTGCAGTAGTCTATATGGTTATAGGGATGTTTTGGTATTCTCCATGGGGCCTTGGTAAAAAGTGGATGAAGCTAGTGGGACTGAACGAGAGTGATATGAAAGGTAATAAGGACGCCATGATGAAGTCTATGTGGATGGGTTCTGTTGTTGCTTTAGTCATGAGTTATGTTCTGGCTCACTTTATTTTCTATGCCGGAGAAAATACATTTCTGGGAGGAGCTAAAATAGCCTTTTGGGCTTGGTTGGGGTTTGTCGCCACAATGGGAGCAAATGATTTCATTTTTGCACCTAAGCCAAAATCATGGGATCTCTATTTCTTTAACCAAGGGTATCTTTTAGTGAGTTTCGTAGTAATGGGAGCTATCCTCGGCGTCTGGAGATAAAATAACTATGGGATACGATTGCGGACTATTGTGATAATCCGACGTATTTAGATACGTGAGAGTGAATGTTCACAGGAGTTGTACAAAGTACGCCCTTTTGCCTGTATTTTATGAACATTTATCTGCTAGAATATCTTCGAGATGAAAGTAATCAATCGTAAGTTTGGTCGGGACTATAAGGAAGTTGAGCGTTTTGAGGCTGGACTTGTACTCTATGGTGGCGAGGTCAAGTCTATCCGTGGAGGCGGCCTGAAGCTGGAAGACTCATATGTCAAGCTGGTTGGGAATGAGCCTATGTTGATCAATGCCGAGATCCCGGCCTACACTTTTGGTCAGATTGAGGGCTATGATCCCAAGCGCAGCCGCAGGCTCCTGCTGCACAAAAAGGAGCTCTTGCGTATCCGGACCAAGATAAAGGGTGGGGGCGGGTTGACTCTGGTACCTGTTTCCTGCTATAATAAGGGTGATATATTGAAGCTCGAAATTGCCCTAGTAAGGGGGCGACGAGAAGTAGAAAAAAGAAAGTACGAGAAACAGAAGAATATCAAGAGAGATCAGCAAAGAGAAGCAAAAGAGTACATTAAAAACTAAGAACGAAGAGCGAATAATTAATAATATTTTTAGTTATTAGATCTTAACTATTAGCTTTTAAAGGGGATGCCGGGTATCGACGGGAAATCGCACTTTTATAAAACGGTTAGGGCGCACCTATGCGTTAAATGGAAAATCTAATTGCAGAAGAATCAACTGCATATGCTCCTGCTTACAGGTTTGCTTTTGCATAACTTGTGACAGAGCACTCTTTTTAAGTTTTCCTTGATTCAACTTAAAAAGGGAAAACCAACCAAGGTGAGAGGCTTTAGCATATCCGATTGGCTTAAGGTCTCAACAAAACCTATTAATCGGCAGCTTGCATGAGGTTTGTTTACTTTCCTCTAGCGGGCTTGAGTAAAAAATAAGCTATCTCTAACTAAACGTTTATACGAGTGTTTTCTCAGACGGGGGTTCAACTCCCCCCATCTCCACAGGAGCCTTGAGATAGGCTAAAGTAGCTTTTCCGCCTGTTCAATAGCTTCCTGTGGAGTACCCACGATGAAAGTATGCTGAGGGTTCATGTTTTTGAAGAAAGCATTTCCTTCTTTGTTATCTATTAACAGTATAACGTTTATATCTTCCCTGAGTGCCATAGCGACTTCCGATGCAGTACCAGCACTCATTCCGCAAGCAATCATAACATCGCTTGATAGGGCGTTAATATAATTTCTTGCACTTCCCATATTGGTGACAATGGGGATGTCTACGCCTTCAGAGGCATCTTGTTTTGATTTGCTTTCAATAATTCCAACGGTTAGACCGTTTACGGACTTTGCTCCTTTATTGACTTCATCCATTACTCCTTTTTTCATTCCTCCACTTAAAAGCACCCAGCCTTTTTGTGCTATAAGTTTTCCAACCTCAAAAGCGTTTTTCTTATCTTGCTCTTTTGCATCTGACCCAGGGCCCATAACGCCGACTATTGGTTTTCTCATTCGGTTTATTCTACCATGTTCCAAATTCCCCTTGTGATAAAAGCAAGTTCAGGCTTTGCAGGCGTGGAGCAAACCTGAAAATGAGCTTTTGTTAAAATATACAGATGATTACAAAAAAAACGGTTCTGGTTCTTGGAGCTGGTGCAAGTCAACCATACGACTATCCGACTGGACATGAGTTGAGAATGAATATTTGCAGAGAGTTAGAACATTCAAGTACTACCTTATCGCAAAGACTACAACAATTTGGATATGACTACCAAACATTAAAGAACTTTCGAGATGATCTTTTTGAGTCAGATGAACCATCTATTGACGCTTTTTTGGAGAAACGGCCTAAGTTAATAGAGCTTGGAAAACTTGTAATCACCCTTGCTCTAATGGAATCAGAAATATCAAAAAATCTGTTTGAAAGAAAAAATTGGTATAGCCTTCTTTTAGGAAAGCTTGGTACGTTCGATGATTTTGATAAAAATAGACTATCTATAATTACTTTTAATTATGATAGGTCACTTGATTATTTCTTATTCACGACTTTAAGTAAACGCTATCCTGACAAAAAGGAGGCGGAAATTGTTCAAAAAGTACAATCAATCCCAATTATTCATGTTTACGGACAAATAGGTGATCTACCTTGGCAAAATAAAAGCTCTTTTCGTTTTTACGATCCGAGCACTTTTGCAAATCAACCCGCGGTTCAACTTAGCTATAAAAATATAAGAATCATGCACGAAATAGATACAGAGAAAGATCCGCTGTTTGTTAAAGCAAGAGAGCAATTAGAACAGGCAGAAAAGATTTATTTCTTAGGATTTGGCTATCATCAAATGAATATCGATAGATTGCATGTTAAGGACTGGAAAGTAGATGGAAAAGAAATACTTGGGACAAGCCTTGGGATGACTGATAGAGAAATGAATGACACAATGAAGCGCTGTTATAACAATATAACTCTCCGCGTCTTACATGCAGGTTCTCAAGATGTAATAACATTTTTGAGACATCATGTGAGCTTCACTTAACGTCTAAGAATATAGAAAAGCTCAAATCGAAGAAAATTATAGATAGGACGAACAGAGCAAGTCTTCCATAGATTTCACCCATCATAACATTGTTCAAATCCTCTCATGTGATACTTCTCAAAGCGAGCTTAAGTTAAGATATTTAATCTGATGATACCAACGCATGATATAATCTTCTAGGTGGTTCAAACTTTTCCCAAGCTTGTCCACCAGAATTTGCTTCTTTTAAGCTCCGAAAGCTTTCTTTTGTGGATTATTATCCGTGGACTATTGAATTTTCCTAGTGTTTACTTACCAAATGTTGCCAGAATTCAATACGAAACAGTTAGATAGGATTTCAGAACAGTCTGCCAATGTTTCATTGGTCTTTTTCGGCTCATTAGTTGTTCCTATGCTTTTTGACAACGTGGTAAAATTAAATATTGGAATTTTTGGCTTATTTCTAAGCGCAGGATTTTTTATTATTAGTATTATTATTCTGAATAACAATGACAAACGTTGAGCAGGGCTTACTACAATTTTATCTTTTAGGGTCAATTGTGCTCATTGCATCAATAATTATTCTTTATCCGTATATTTTTTCTAAAGGCAAAAAAAAGTAAAATACTAATATGGAAGTTTTATCTGGCTTGTCTACAGACTTTTGCGATAGGCTAAAGCTGATGTTTCCTTAGCTGATTGCCCCATTTTTTTGCATAGCCAGCTTTACTAAGAAGTCTGATATCGTCCTTACCAAACGCAAGCGAGTCTGCGGAAGATCCACAAGAACTCATAATGCCCTTGCGCTCATGCGGACTATAAAGAGGGCTATTTACATCGTCGCACACACGGGGATTGAGACCGGCCGGATATGTAGCAAGATCGTAATGTTTGATGTGGTCTGCAAATCCGAGGGTATGTCCAAGCTCATGTTGGACTGTCCTAAAGGTAAGTGGATTTGGTACACGGATTATACAACTGGTGTATGAGTCTTGCGGTGAAGGAGAACATTCTGTTTGCCATCCAGTATTTTCAGTCAGTACAAGTTTTACATCGGCATTCTTTTCAAAATTTACTATTTTGAAGAGGTCCCACCCAGCAATTTCATTCCATGGTTTGATAGCTTTAAAAAGCCTTAATTTTTTAAGTTTTTCAGGGTCTTTCCATACCCGAATTGATTCTTGTGGATTTTGTCGTGCTTTGTCAAACCCAGCCTCAGGAGAGATACTGTGTGCGGCTGCTTCTTGGCTGCCCGCCTGTAGAGAACCCAGAGTTATTCCCACAGCAAGCGCAACTCTTCTGATTGATCTTAACCTTTCCCTTTCCATAGTATTGAGGCTCTATTCTAACAAATATTTTTAAAAAAACAATGTATGCCCTTGACAAGAGGGGGGATTTTCGTGATATGATTAAAGTATGGACGAGTCCTTGACTCATCGTCATCTTCGCCACCACACCAAAAAAATAATGCTAGTGATTTTACTTGCAATTCTCATCTTAGCCGCAGGCGAGATCTATCTTTATCGCCAGCAGCTTCATATCAAGAACATGATTTCGGAAGGACTCATCCAGCTTAAAGAACAAATCAATGCCAAGAGTCAACAACAACTGAAAAAGATTGGAGAAAGGAATAAGCCCATCCCATCTACTACTCCTGTTAAAAAGTGAGATTATTTCAGCGTGCTTCCTATCAGGATGCCGTTTGCATAGTAATAGCCTGTTTCACCGGCCGGCAAGATATCGTAGGTTTTATCGTCCCAGTAGGGAACGAGCTCGGTGGTAATGATTCGCGATCCACTATATTCCTCACCTTGCCATAGTTGATCAACCGTTCTATGGTCAGTGGTGGGATGGCCAGGCGAAACCCAGAGTTCTCTGCCGTCTGCAAGGACCAAATGAACCATCCTATGAGTAGAAGGAACGAGCGTCCGTCCGGTCATGATAACAGCAGAAGCTATTTTATGCCCGCGTTTGTCAACAGTCCAGACAAGCTGCCCAATCTTAATCTCGGTGACTCTTCTTTCGCCAATTGGAGTGGAGATAAGCGTATTTGAAGAAAGGCAGATCGGGCATTTAAGAATTCGTCGTTGCTGAACCTCTTCGGTTGAAAGATTTTTGAGCTCATCCGGGCTGAAGCATTTTTGTCTTATTGTCTGGTCTCCAACGCGCTCAACAGGCGGCCCGCAGGTCTTAATACAGAGATACCCTTGTCCAAGCTTATCTATACTGCAACAGTTTTCTCCTGCAGATTGAGTCGGAGAAGCTTTTAGTACAGGACAGGGTGCAAATTCACAATTTGGGCCTACTCTTCCTACAGATGTTCCATCCGGACACATCTTGGCTTCCTGGGTACAGGCAATCGGTCCGTTGGGGACAGAAGATGATTGTTGGTAAGTCAGACCGAGATAAAACCCCAGAAAAGGCAGTGTGATAAACAGGATGATAGCTAAAGCTTTTGAAAGAGAAGTCACAGTGGTGAGCGATTTAGGCAACTTCATGGAAGCATTATACTGCAATTATTTTTTTCTAGCTTTAGAAAAATGTAAAGTAGACTTGACATATAGAAACTCATTCATTAAAATCACAAGAAAGATGGGCGAATATGTATCAAACTGTGTTCAACAGCTCCGGAAACAGAAAAACGTTACGCAAGAAGAGCTTGCAGAAAAAATTGGCGTTACAAGGCAGACTATTATAGCGATTGAAAAAGGAAATTATACGCCATCGGTGTTATTGGCATTAAAGATTGCAAAATTTTTTAAAAGGGCGGTTGAGGAAATTTTTGACTATAACTATGCGCAATAATGTATTCGGAGAAATCGCAGTATCGCTTATACTAGTTCTGCTACTCTTTTTTCTTTTAAACCCATTGGATTTGGGAATGCCACAACCAGTTCAGGTGACCATGATGATTGGGGTCGGCGTCCTTTTTATTGCGCTTGTCGTATTTATTTGGAAAGAAAAAGCAGCTGATGAAAGAGAAGGCCTCCATCGTCATATCAGCGCGCGTGCAGGGTATATTGCAGGAACCGCAATCTTGGTTTCTGGTGTTATTATGCAGAGCGCTTCTCACACTCTTGATCCATGGTTAGTGCTTGCACTTGCAACAATGATTCTTGCAAAGTTAATCGGCGTTATCTATAGTCGCTCAAAGTATTAGTACTTGTAAAAGTAGTGTAAAGGGGGTGAAAAAGAGATGATTAAATCAAATATAACTGCTATCGTTATCGTTTTGCTGTTGATTGTCGGAGGAGGATTATTTTTTGCCAATCAACAATCCCAAAAAGCCGAACAGGCAAAAATGGCGCAGGAAAAAGCCGCAATGAAAGCAAAGGAAGATGCAGCGATGAAAGAAAAAGAATCGATGATGAAGAAAGATATGGGAGTAATGGAAATGGCAATGAAAGACTCGACAAGTAAACAAGCAACCCTCACTAATGTTAGTGGCGGAACTGCTACCGGGAAGGCGTTTCTACTTCGAAAAGACGGCAAGCTGTTGTTTACTGCCAGTAGTAATCTTCCCGATCCAAAGGAAGGAACATTCTATGAAGGATGGATCGTGAAAAAAGATACGAGCCCGGCGCAGTACGAAGATACCGGTAAACTGAAAAAACAAAAAGACGGAAGTTATGAAGTCTCAAAAGAATTTGATGAGACATATGAGGGTTATGACTTTGTTGTGATCACTTCGGAACAAGCAGATGATCAAAAGCCAGAAAAGCATATCTTAGAAGGGACAGCACAATAAAAGAATAAAGATCAAATGTCAAGTAGACTTGACATTGTATTTTTCCTATACTATCATGACTTTATGATTGTTCTTCTTGTCTTTGCATTTATTTCAGGACTCGTCACGATTTTCGCGCCGTGTATTTGGCCGCTTCTGCCGATCGTCCTTTCTTCAACCGCAACCGGAGGAAAAGGCAAACCCTTGGGGGTTACCTTGGGGACGCTTGTAAGTTTTGCACTGGTTACTTTAACCGTTTCATATATTGTAAAAATTATTCCTTTTGACCCGAATGTTTTGCGACTCTTTGCGGTTATCATTATTAGTTTCTTAGGATTAGTCCTGATTATTCCAAAACTTTCTCAAATTCTGGAAGGATATGTGAGCAGATTGAGTGGAAAAGTTGCTGCAAAAACAGACGATCAGAGGACGGATTTTCAAGGAGGATTTATTACTGGGCTAGCTCTAGGGATTGTCTGGGCGCCCTGCGCGGGACCGATTTTGGCGACGATCGCGACGTTGGCCGCAACGCGGGCAGTCTCATTTGAAGTAATTCTGGTAACAATCGTATATGTTGTCGGAATTGGCATTCCACTCTTTTTGTTTGCATTAGCCGGAAATAGACTCTTTTCTCGAAGCAGATTTCTTTCAAAATATACCGGCAGAATCCAGCAAATATTTGGGATCGTGATGATTCTTACCGCGCTTGCTATTTTTATCAATTACGACAAAGTACTTGAGGTGAAGTTACTCGATACCTTTCCTTCCTTTTCGGGGTTCATCAATCAGTTGGAAGGAAATCCGAATGTTCAGAGAGAGCTGAGAAATCTTAAGAATAAAAAGAATCAATTAACTCCCACGGGTCAATCTTCAAACGTTGAGCTTCCTAATCTGGGGCCGGCTCCTGAGTTTGTTGGAATTACGAAGTGGCTCAATACAGATAAGCCATTGAAAATGTCTGATTTGAAAGGAAAAGTTGTCTTGGTTGATTTCTGGACTTATACCTGTATCAATTGTATTCGGACTCTGCCCTTTGTTACCTCCTGGTATGAAAAATATAAAGATAAAGGTTTTGTTGTAATTGGAGTACATACCCCAGAGTTTGAATTTGAGAAAAAGACAGCCAATGTTGAAAATGCAATCAAGCAATATGCAATTCATTATCCGGTTGCTCAGGATAACGATTACAAGACGTGGACGGCTTATAACAATCAATACTGGCCGGCCGAGTATCTGATCGATGCGGATGGGAATATTAGACGAACCCATTTTGGTGAGGGAGAGTATGATCAGTCGGAGATGGCGATCAAAAAACTTCTGGAGGAAGCCGGGCGAAAAGTTGACTCATCAATTCTGAACGTCCAAGACCAGACGCCGCATATAACTCTTAGTCCGGAAACCTATCTTGGTCTGACACGAAGAGAACGATATTCTCAGGATAATCCTCCCCTGCATTATTTTTCCTATAGCGGCAAATGGAACGTCCAAAATGAGTACGCTGAATCAACCGGTGATTCTTCACTTGAGTTCAACTTTTACGCCGACAGGGTGTTTCTGGTGATCACTCCGTCTGACGGAAAAGATATTATCAATGTCTTTTTGGACGGCAAACCGATCGATCCTTCTGTTGCAGGCAAAGATGTCTCAAGCGGAAAAGTTATAATTGATCAGTCTCGTCTTTATAATCTGGTTGATTTGAAGGGTAAAGCAGGACAGCATCTTCTCAAGTTGGAATTCAAGACCAAAGGCACTAAAGTCTTCGCCTTCACTTTCGGCTAAACGATTTTGTATAATTCCTTCTATGTTAGAGCGTGGGGACTTTGCAAGATTGATTTATGACGCAAGTTTTAAGTCAGGAGAATTTACATTGCGTTCAGGTGAAATATCACATGAATATTGGGATAAATACAAACTTTTTCAACCTGATTTTTTGCCCGCGATTTGCAACGAACTGTCAAACATTATTCCAGACTCTACGCAAGTTTTAGCAGGGGCTGAATTGGGTGGAGCAATGCTAACGACAGCACTTTCTTACCGTACAGGTATTCCAGCTGCTTACTTGAGGAAAGAAAAGAAACGATACGGAACAAGAAATATTAGGGAAGGAGCTGATATCCAATCAAAAGACGTTTGTATCGTTGAAGATATTGTGACAACCGGAGTGACAATTGTTGAAACCGCAGATAAACTTAGAAAACTCGACGCAAACGTTGATTCAGCGATATGTGTGATTTTAAGAGACCCTTTGGCAATAGAGAATATAGAGTCAGCTGGGATCAAACTCCAATATCTTTTTACTGCTGAGGAATTGAAACAATTTCACGCCGCCATATGAGCAGGATGAAAAAATTGCGGAAAATTCTTCTTGATAAAAAACTTGATGCTTTGTTTATCTCCAACTTTTACAACATTCTTTATCTAACTGGTTTTAAAACTCTTGCTCCAGAAGAAAGAGAGGCGTTTGTTCTTATAACTCGCAAAAATGTTTATCTGATCAGTGATGGCCGCTATTTAAAGAAATTAATAACTAATAGTGAAGAGTTTTTTGAAACAAAAATATTAACATCGGAAAAAAGACTAATCCATCATTTAGGAGAAATAATTAAGAGCGAGAAAATTAAAACATTGGGTTTTGAAGCGGAGGATATGAAATTCAATGAACACCAAACGTTTGCCAAAAAACTTGCTGTCAAACTTGTTCCGACTGAAAAAATTATTCGACAACTGAGGGCGGTTAAAGATGAAGAAGAGGTCAAAAAATTAAAAAAAACTTGTGCGGTTGCGGATCAATGTTTGAGCGAGATTGTCAAGACAATAAGAGTAGGACAGACCGGAAAAGAGATCGCTTTCAAGATTGAATTTTGGTTAAAGCAAAAAGGTTACAGCATCTCGTTTCAGCCGATCGTTGCCGTTAATGAGAACGCTGTAATTCCCCATTACAATACCCAATCGGGTTCAGGCAAAGTTAAGGTCGAATCTTTACTCCTTATTGATTACGGTGCAAAAGTTGACGATTATTGTTCCGATACCACTCGGGTGTTTTTTATCGGCAAGCCGACTGATTCGTTAGCCAATGTTTATAACAAATTGTTGGAGAGTCAGGAAAAAACAATTCGTCAAATAAAAAAGATAAAAAATTTAAAAGATGTCGACTCGTTTTGCAGGAAAGAATTTGATAAAAACAAGCTTCCCAACTTCGCCCATTCCACAGGTCATGGAGTCGGCCTGGAAGTCCATGAATCTCCAGGCGTATCATTCCAGTCTAAAGATATACTTCAACCTAACCAGATCTTTACCATTGAACCGGGAGTCTATCTGGCAGGTAAATACGGGATGAGAATCGAAGATATGGTCTGGGTCAAAAATACCTCTGTAGAAGTTCTGACACGCTTCCCCAAAAAGCTCTCTTCCCTGATTTTGTAGCGTATAGTCCGTAGACACTTATCTAGAGAAGAATTATGATGTTCGCCCTATGTTGGCGAAAGTATATTCTGGCACACCGATCGGCCTGGACGGAGTACTGATAGAAGTTGAAGTGGACGTAGCCAATCGCGGTTTACCATTTCTGACCGTTGTTGGTCTACCGGATAAAGCAATCGGAGAGGCAAAAGAAAGAGTCAAAACAGCCATCGTTAATTCCTCCTTTGAGATGCCCGATTCGCGCATCACAGTCAATCTTGCACCGGCTGATATACCCAAGGAAGGCTCGATTTTCGATCTGCCAATAGCTGTCGGGATCCTGGCCGCCTCCGGGATGGTTGATAAACAAGCCCTTAATAACAGTCTATTTATCGGAGAGCTTTCCCTGGAAGGAGAGATAAGAGAAGTATCAGGAGTTTTGCCCGTTGCTTTGATGGCTGAAAAGTCGAAAATAGCCAATATTTTTGTACCGGAGAAGAATGTCCAAGAAGCCTGCATGGTCGAGGGTCTGACTGTCTATTCGGCTAAAACTCTCGCCGATCTGATACTGCATCTGAATAAGCAAAAAATAATCAATCCCAGTGCGTATCTTTTCAATGAAAAAGAGGAGATGAAAGAAGAATACGAGTTTGATTTTGCCGAGATCAAAGGCCAGGAATTAGCCAAGAGAGCGCTGGAGATCGCAGCTTCAGGCGGGCACAATATTCATCTCACCGGGCCACCCGGAGCAGGCAAAACCATGCTTTCGCGGGCATTTCCTTCGATCCTGCCCACAATGGATAAAGAAGAGCGGTTGGAAGTACTCAAAATATACTCAATTACAGGCTTGATCAATATTCAGGGTTTTATCCTTGAACGACCCTTCAGGAAGCCCCATCATACCATTTCCAGGATCGGATTGGTGGGTGGAGGCACAAAGCCAGCCCCCGGCGAAATCTCTCTGTCCCACCGAGGAGTTTTATTCTTGGACGAGTTCTCAGAGTTCCCCAGATCAGTCCTGGAGGCTCTTCGGCAGCCTCTGGAGGACGGGGTCATCACAGTCTCGAGAGCAGCCGGCAGTCTCACCTTTCCGGCAAAATTCCTGCTCATTGCAGCCTCAAATCCCTGTCCTTGCGGCTATCTGGGTCACCCCAAAAAAAACTGCCACTGTTTGCCCGGGACAATCCTGAGATACAGGAAAAAACTTTCCGGGCCGCTTCTGGATCGTATAGACCTTCATGTAGACGTCCCGCCCGTGGAAGAAGACAAGCTCACAAGTACGACTAAATCCGAATCCAGCCTTAAGGTGAGAGAAAGAGTAATCGAAGCACGCGAAAGGCAAAAGAAACGCTTCAAGAACAGTCCAGTCAAAATCAACGGTGAGATGAAAACAAAAGAGATCAAAAATCTCTGCAAATTGTCCGACGAAGCTCTAGAGCTATTAAAGCAGGCTATATCCAGGCTTGGCCTATCTGCGCGTTCCTATATGAGAATTATTAAATTGGGTCAGACAATAGCAGATCTGGATAAACAGCCGATCATCGAGGCGGCCCACGTGGCCGAAGCGTTGCAATACCGAGCCAAGGAGGATTAACTATTAATGTTTCAAACAGGAGGAGGTGATATATATGGAAGCAAAAAAAACAATTAAAGATCCGAAAAGTACGCAAACTCTTAAAGCCGGAAAGAGGACATATTTCTTTGATGTGAAAGAAGCCAGCAACGGCAACAATTATCTGAAAATCAGTGAGTCTACTTTTGTGAAAGAGGGTGAACCAAGAAAAAGGAACACTTTTGTTCTTTTCAAAGACGACCTCAAGGAGTTTATAAAGATTGTTAAAACATTGGAATCAGAGGTATAAATAGCTCTTGACAAGCAGCACGCCGGTGATTTAAGATAAACCTATATATCTATATGAAAAGAATTAAAAAGTTGACTTCTGCACTGTCCTATTTTTTGCTTACTGGCAGTGTTTTCGCCCAAAATAATGGACAGAGTTTTCAAGTAGATCAGAAGGCTTTGGGATTCCAAATCCCATCTTTTGGCGACATCCTGACTTTTTTAATTCGAGGATTTTTCGCGATTGCCGGCGTGTTCGCTCTTATCTATCTTCTTCTTGGCGCTTTTGCCTGGGTGACATCAGGAGGAAGTAAGGAAAATGTCGAAAAAGCCAGAGAAAAAATAATTGCCGCAATCACCGGAGTCATTTTAGTCGTAGTTGTGGTTGCAGTTGTCGCAACCCTTGAACAGGTTGTATTTCAAGGGCGTCTTTGTTTTGGCTTAACTTGTCCGTTTACAGTGCCAGCACTTTTGAAAGCTCCATAAGACATGTTCTCTAATCTGTCGGTTTACGCTCAAATAAAACCATGGAATCCCGCTTGTATTGTCGATGGTGTCCCTACCCTGAAATGCCTTGAAGACGTTTTTGGCAATATTATTTTTGCCGCTTCTTCTCTTGTCATTCTCGTCCTTTTTATAATGTTGGTTATCGGAGCTTTTACCTATCTTACTTCAGCGGGTAATCCAGAGCGGGTGAAAAAAGCCCAGGGGACTCTCAAATTTGCAGTGATCGGTTTTATACTGCTTATCAGCGCTTTTTTGATCTTAAAAATAATCAGCTTCCTATTTTTGGGGAATAACAATAGTTTATTCAACTTTACAATTCCACAATAAGCATTCACATCATTGAGTGGGGGTGACGAAAATCACCTTGATTCCCGTGTCTTCGGGGATTGGAGAGATCGTCTTATTTTTTTCCCGCAAAAAAGTATAAGCAATGAAAAGAATCAGAGCTACACCGACTGAAATCAGGATAATACCAACGGTTTTCATACATTGACTGTTTCCTTGATGATAAACTGAGGTCTTTTCTGTACTTCCTTATAAATCTTACCGATGTATTCGCCGATGATCCCGATCGTGATCAGTTGGACGCCCCCCAAGAAGACAATTGAGAAAAAAAGCGATGCCCATCCAGGCAGCCAATCTCCTTGATTGAAGATAAAGTGTTGGATAACTTTGATGACGATGATCAGAATGCTGAGTCCGGAGGTCAAAAAGCCGAAATAGGTTGCCATGCGAAGAGGCTTGGTCGAAAAAGAGGTGATCCCCTCCAGAGCAAAATTCATCATTTTGGAGAATGTGTAGTGAGTTTCACCGGTAAATCTCTTTTCACGTTTAAACGAAATAAAGATCGCAGGTTGTCCACTCCAGGCTACCAGACCTCTCAAGAACCTGGATCTTTCCTGCAGATTGTTAAGATAATCTACGATTTCACGATCCAGTAATCTGAAGTCTCCAACCTCTTGCGGGATTGGGAAATCCGAGAGGAAATTCATCAGCTTATAAAAAAAACTTGCAGTCACTCTCTTCAGTATCCCATCAACGTCGCGCTTCTCGCGTCTTGCATAGACGACTTTTACTCCTTTTTGCCAGGCTTGAATCATCTGCGGGATAATTTCCGGCGGATCCTGTTGATCAGAATCCATGCTTATGACACAATCGCCTTTGGCAGTTTCATAGCCGGAGGCAAGCGCCATCTGGTGGCCGAAGTTTCGACTGAATGCGACGAGCTTCACGCTCTTATTTCTTGCGGCCTTTTTTTTGACTTCCTTTACTGTATTATCCGTTGAACCGTCATCTATAAAAATAATTTCATGAGAGTATTTCTTGACAACAGCAGTAAGCCTCTTGAGAAGAGGAAGAATATTCTTTTCCTCGTTATAAACCGGAATTATAATTGAAACTAAGAAGTTATCCATGAACGTGTTACGGGGCCAGGAGTTGAACCTGGTCTAGGAGATTATGAGCCTCCTGTGCAACCGTACACTACCCCGTATATCAAGCTAATTATACCAAAAGAAGGTGTGAAACCATTGCATAAATACAGGCTCGGGAGTAGGTCTTATCGTTGCCGGTGTCGGGGTAGGATAGGGAATGATCACTGCAATTTCACCCGGTTTGAGAAGATTAAGCCTGTTTCTGATTGTTTTCTCTATTTCACGCTGATCTCTATTTTTTAACACACTCGTTTGCAAAGTGACATTTTCCTTCTTTTTCTGCTCGTAATCTTTCCTGAAGCTCTGGTAAAAATCTAGAGTCTTGCGATAATCAAATATATTTTTGGTCAAAGAGAAGAATAAAAAGATCACGATGACAACAAAAAGTATCTGTTTAAGGAGCTTCATACATTGCCAGAATTTTCATAATCCGCGAAGGATCTGCTTTTGAGCGCAGTTCCTTGACGCAGATTCCAATCAGCGCTTTGGCATTTTTGGCAAACAGCTCCTTGTTTTTGGCGATTATGCCCGCTATTTCTTTTTTGAGTTCTTCGTCTGATATTTCTGCAGGAAGATATTCGGCGACTATTTCAAGCTGTTTCTGATACTCGGCCGCTAGATCGGCCCGTTGTCCTTTTTGAGAGGCGTCCAGCGATTCTTTCAGCTCCTTAGCTATTTTTTTCAATACGGCAACAGTATCTTCATCCGAGAGTTCACCTTTTTTGTCTATCTCCTTGTTTTGGATTTGTGCTAGAATATACCTAAGTATTTCCAGACGTGCCTTATCGCCGCCTTTAAGTGCTTTTATCTGTTCGTCTTGAATTTTTTTGACGAGCATAAATTCATTATATATGAAAAAAAAGGAAACAGTCGATTTACTCTCGATACTCGCAGATTTCCAAAAAAATATACTCAATAGTAAACTCTCAATTGACACAATGATGGACGAAGTAAGAATGATGCATTTTAAAATACGACCGATTCAGGGAGATGTCTCACTGCTGAACTTGCGAGAAGATAAACTTATTGAGACCTTGTGGAACTTGGGTAAACTTGATGAATTTTATCAAAAACACAATGACCGTTTAACCTCCGGCCAAAAAAGCATTTTTTTCAATTTTTTTGACGAGATTTATCACAAATTTCAAAATCAACTGAACAGACTTAATCTTCGCTCATCCGGCCAAGCAGACATTCCCTCTACGATTGAGATGGAGATTTTTAAAGACGACACGTTTAAAAGCAATTGATCTGCTATGAAAAAACTGCCGATCGTCCTTGATCTGGAGACAAAACGTCGATTTAGCGATGTCGGAGGAGACAGCAAAAAACTAGGAGTATCTGTGGTCGGAATTTACGACTATAAAGATAGTCACACTAAAACATTTCTGGAACAGGAATTGAACGAACTTTTCAAACTTCTTGAAAGCTGTTCGTACATAATTGGATTTAATGTAGTCTCCTTTGATTTGCAGGTTCTTCAACCATACTATCCGGGAAACATCTCTAAACTTCCGGTATTTGATATTCTGGATTATGCTAAAGAAAAAATTGGCAGGCGTTTGGGTTTAAACGACTTTGCTTTTGCAACATTAAATAAGAAAAAAACAGGACACGGGTTGGCCGCAGTTGAGTATTTCAAAGAAGGGAAGATGGAGGAGCTTAAAAAATATTGTTTGGACGATGTAATGTTAACCAAAGAATTATTTGAGTACGGAATCCAACACGGCGAGATTTTTTATTTAAATGAAGTCGGAAAGATTTCGGTTAAAGTTGACTGGAAAGAATACTTAGAATCTCCGGGCAAACAAGACACCCATCTCACTCTCCCTTTTTAATTAATTTATAATGTGAGTTGCTATGAAAAAAAGCTGGCTGATTTTTATTCTTGTGATCATTATTATTGGTTCTGCGGTTTACCTATTCAAGGATAAATTTTTGAAATCATACTCTCCTCCTGCTCAAACGAATATACAAGTGGTGGTTAATCCTTCGCTACAACCCGCTGCAAACATAGAGGTCGTAGCCGATAACCTAGACGTTCCCTGGGAAATAGTCTTTTTACCTGAGGGTGAAATGTTGCTGACCGAACGACCAGGAAGATTATTGAAAATAGGCAAAGATAGAAAAGTCATTGAAGTAAACGGAGTCCATCCAGTCGGAGAAGGAGGATTATTGGGTCTTGCACTTCATCCTGATTTTAAAACTAATAATTTTATCTATCTTTATTTTACCAGTCAGGAAGGTGGAAGATTTGTTAATCAGGTAGAAAGATATAAACTGCAAAATGATTCATTGACAGACCGTAAAGTAATTATTAACGGAATATTGGGTTCTTCAAATCATGATGGCGGTAGGATCGCATTTGGCCCAGACGGTTACTTGTATATAACAACGGGTGATGCAGAGCAGACAAATCTGGCTCAGGACAAAAATTCCTTAAACGGCAAAATTCTTAGAGTTTCGGCGGACGGCTCAATTCCCAAAGACAATCCTTTCAGCAATGCTGTATATTCGTATGGACATCGCAATGTACAGGGAATAGCTTGGGATAATGACGGGAATCTGTGGGCAACCGAGCATGGAAGAAGTGGGATGCTATCCGGAATGGATGAGCTTAATTTCATTAAGAAAGGCAATAACTATGGGTGGCCTATTATCCAGGGAGATCAACAACGTGAAGGAATGGTTACGCCGGTTATCAATTCCGGCCCCAACGAAACTTGGGCGCCTTCAGGAGCAACCTATCTTAATGGCAGTATATTTTTTGCTGGATTAAGAGGAGAAACTTTGTATGAAGCTAAGATTTCCAACGGAAAAGTTTTAGAATTGAAGAAACACTTACAAAAAGAATATGGAAGGTTGAGGACTGTGAAAGTCGGCCCCGATGGCTACTTATATATTCTTACTAACAATCGAGATGGTCGAGGAACACCCAATACAGGAGATGACAAGTTGATTCGTATTAATCCAAAAAGCTTGCAGTAAGATGGGAATTTTTTATTTTCTCCAGCGAGAAATGCTCAATTTAACTCGATCTCCATTAAAAGCGACAGCTTCCTTTTTGAGCATCTGAATTTTACTGATAATTCCTTTGCCCGCAGAGTACCCGTGCATTTTTCCATCGGATCCTACTACTCGGTGACAGGGAATGGTTTTCATATCCGGATTGTTTTTCATCGCAGTCCCGACCGCCCGGGCGGCTCCAGGACTTCCGGCCAATTTAGCGACATCTTGATAAGTAGACACTTTCCCGCGGGGAATTTGTTTGACTACTGTGTACACTTTTGCATAAAAAGATTTATCCATGCCAAAATTATAGCAGATGGGTATAATTATTAGGCTTATGTTCAAGAGATTCGCTCTCACCACAGCTCTTATCATTCTGTTGTTTATCCCTAATTTGGTCAGAGCGCAGAGCAATCAAGCCATTCAGACAACCAAACAGGTGGAAGCAGTAGTCTCTAAAATCTTAGAACAGAAATCAGGTTATCAGAAACTTGATCTGCTAATTACCGGAGGAGATTCTAAAGGCAAGCATATCGAAATTGAGAACGGCAAAATTCCTGTCGCAAATCCATTGACCTATCAAGTTGGAGATAAAGTAATCCTGACAGTTTCAACTATCTCCAACGGCAAGAACTCGGCCTACATCTCAGATTATTTGAGAAGAGATTCCCTTTATTGGCTCTTTGCAATATTTATAGTATTGGCTTTGGTCGTGACCAGAAACAAAGGCTTGAGAGCTATTATCGGAATGGGAATATCCTTTTTGGTTATTTTCAGTTTTGTACTGCCAAATATTCTGGTCGGTAATAATCCAATTCAAGTTGTTATCTTCGCTGCATTTTTTATTATTCCAATAACTTTTTATATTTCCCACGGATTGAATAAGAAGACAACAGCGGCAATCATCGGGACTTTGATAACCATTATTATTACTGGGATTTTGGCGGCGATCTTCGTCCATGCTGCAAGACTGACGGGGACTGCTTCGGAGGAGGTCGCTTATCTTGTACAGCTGAAACAAAATAATTTGAATCTTCAGGGAATACTTTTTGCAGGGATTTTGATCGCTGTTTTGGGAATTCTAAATGATATAACTGTTTCTCAAGCAGCAATAGTTGCGGAACTTAAGCAGACGTCAAAAGAATTAAGTTTCAAAGATTTATATTTCAAAGCCATGTCTGTAGGTAAGGATCATATCGCCTCAATGATCAATACTCTGATTCTAGTTTATACTGGCACGGCTTTACCCTTACTGCTTTTATTTGTAAACAATCCTCATCCTTTTACGGAAATTATTAACTATGAAATAGTTGCCGAGCAGGTAGTAAGTACTTTGGTTGCGAGCATCGGCCTGATTCTGGCTGTTCCTCTGACCACTCTTATTGCCTGTTTTTTTTATTCCTCATGATCCGCTTGACTTATTGCAAATCATTTGCAATAATATCACTTGCGTAACATTTGACCGGATATGAAAGCAATTACTCAACTCAAAAATCAAGGATTTAGGATAACCCTGCCGCGACAAGAAATATTAAATACTCTAGAAAACTATCCTCTAACGGTCAGAGAGATCTCACACACTCTTAAAACGAAAAATATACTCGTTGATCTAACTTCAGTTTATCGAAGCTTGGAATTATTTAAACAAATGGGGATCGTCCAAGAGATCGACCTTGGAGACGGGATGAAAAGATATGAGCTTATTAGACAGGATAAACATCATCATCATTTCGTCTGTAACAACTGTGGGACTATAAAAGATATTTCTTCTAAGATTGAAAAAAAAATGATGAAGGACATTCAATCAAAAACTAAATTTCTGATACAAGATCATTCTCTAGAAATGTTTGGTCTATGCCAAAAGTGCAATTAGATTTATGAGAAAAAAAAACTTAATAATATTATTTCTTGGAGTTGTAGCGATAGTTTTATTAATTTATATATTAGATAACAGAGTTATTAAGAATTCAATTTCTTCTATAAATGGAAGTAAAAAACTTCAAGTAACTGCGTCGTTCTATCCTCTTTATTATTTTGCAACTCAAATAGGAGGAGACAAAGCAGATATAAGAAACATAACGCCTGCTGGTGCAGAACCTCATGACTATGAACCAACAGCTCAAGATATAGCGCGTATTGAAAATAGCAATATGCTAATTTTGAATGGTGGTATAGAAGCATGGGGAGATAAGATTAAACAGAACCTTTCTGGTAAAAATGTTTTAATCGTAGTTGCAGGTGAAGGACTTCTAACCAGGAAGTTGACAGAGAATGGACAAACATCTTCTGATCCTCATGTATGGCTTGATCCGAAGGTGGCAAAAATTGAAGCAGGCAGAATTGCTCAAGAGTTTATAAAAATTGATCCAGCAAGCTCTTCGTTTTATCAAAATAACGAAAAGCAACTTGATAGTAAGCTGGATGAACTTGACCAAGCGTATAAAAAAGGATTGGCAAATTGTAAGCAGAAAGATATTATAACCTCTCACGCAGCTTTTGGTTATCTGGGTAAAGAGTATGGACTAAATCAAGTTTCAGTAGCTGGTTTGTCTCCCGACGAGGAACCCTCAGCTCAACAGTTGACTGATGTTTCAAACTTTGCAAAACAGCGTCATATTAAATATATCTTTTTTGAGAGTTTGGTGAGTCCCAAGCTCTCGGATACGATTGCTACTGAAGTTGGAGCACAGACTCTCGTTCTTGATCCTCTTGAAGGAATAAGTGATACTGATATGGGAAAGGGAAGAAATTATTTTACCGTTATGCAAGATAATTTGAAAAACTTGCAAATCGCCTTAGAATGCAGCACACAGTAGATCATACAAAAAATATAGTCGAGGTCGAAAATGTTTCATTCGCCTATTCCGGCGAAGAGGTTCTCACAGATATTACACTCTCCATACATAAAGGCGACTATCTTGGGATAATTGGTCCAAACGGAGCCGGTAAATCAACTCTCCTTAAAATTATGCTGGGTCTTCTTAAACCAACATCAGGTACTGTTAAACTATTTGGGCAAGATATTAATAGATTTAAACAGTGGTCAAGGATAGGGTATGTCCCGCAAAAGGTCGTCTCCTTTGAAACAAACTTTCCGGTTACAGTTGAAGAGGTTGTAGCAATGGGTAGATATGGAAAACGGGGATTATTCAAGTTTCCCAATAAAGAAGATTTCCAAAAAGTAACTCAATCTCTGAAACAGGTAGAAATGCTACACTTTAGGAGAAAACAGATCAGTGATCTGTCAGGTGGACAGCAACAAAGAGTATTTATCGCGCGGGCTTTAGTCACAGAGCCTGAGATTATCTTTCTTGATGAGCCGACAGTGGGAGTGGATATAAAAACACAAAAGCAATTTTATAGTTTACTGCGAAAGCTTAATCAGGAGCTTGACTTGACTCTTCTGCTTGTTTCTCACGAGCTTGATATTTTAGCTCATGAGGCAACTGAACTCGCTTATATTAACAGAACTCTTGATTATTATGGGAATCCTGAAGAATTTCTTAAAGGTGAGTACTTTCATAAGTTGATTGGTAAGGGCGGACTACATCACTAATGTGTTAAATCTTTTTCAGTATAGTTTTGTTGTTAGAGGCCTTGAGGCAGGCATAATAATTGCTCTAATTGCTCCTTTAATTGGTATTTTTTTGGTTCTCAGGCGTTATTCTCTTATTGCAGATGCGCTTGCCCATGTTTCTCTTGCTGGAGTAGCTATAGGATTGCTCCTGGGAATCAATCCTCTATTTACTGCTATTGCTTCGACTGTAGTTTCCTCTTTTGCTATTGAAAAGCTGAGGCTCAGTAAAAAAGTCTATGGTGAATCTGCGCTTGCTATATTTTTATCTGGGAGTCTTGCTTTTGCTATTGTTCTTATTAGTTTAGCTCACGGCTTTAGTATTGATCTTTTCAATTATTTATTTGGAAGTATTGTAACAGTCAAACAATCTGATGTATATATCATTGGCGTCTTAGGAGTAGTCGTACTTATCGCAATCGTATCTCTATACAAAGAATTGGTCTATGTGACCTTTGACGAGGAATCAGCTACCGTAAGCGGGCTTCCAACAAGAGCAATTAATATTGCGCTCGTCATGCTTGCTGCCTTGGTAGTATCTTTAGCGATACCGATTGTGGGAGTTCTTCTAATTGCCGCACTTATTGTTATACCAGTAGTTACTGCACTGCAGTTTAAACAAAGTTTTAAAAAGACTATTTTAACTGCGGAGTTTATTTCTGTCTTTTCAGTCATCTCGGGAATTTTTATTTCTTTTTATCTGAATCTTTCTACTGGTGGCACGATTGTGCTTATTGCGCTAGTAGTTTTTATTATTACGCTGTTTGCCCAGAGAAAATAAACATTTTCAGCTCGCTTTCTCTTACTTCTTTCTTACCTTATTTTTATTGCATTCTAATCGTTGATAAGTATATTTGGGTTGTTAATAATTATTTAAATATATGACAACTAAACGAATGAGAACAGGAATGGATAGTAATATATTTAAAGACTTAATACTCTTATTGAAAGACGCAATGGGATCTTTTAAATAAGGACTTTTAATTTGATCCAAAAAGCGTAAGAGTTTTTTCCCAAGTACTGTAGTTGGTGTCGGCGAGAATAGGACGTTGACTAAGACTGACAAAAACAAACCTGTCTGGGAACTGGCTGTCATATTGGAAATATCTCTGCACGCTCTTTTTAGTATATGTTTCTGGACATCTGCTTGTGAGAGAAACAACTTCTGCAAATTCTTTATCGCCTGATTTATATGTATTTATAATACAATCTTTATTGCTGTCTTTTAGAAGACCTTCTTCAACAGCTTGTTTCAAGGATGTCTCTGTGTGTTTTTTGAACAGCAAAATATATTGGCCATTCTCACAATTTTCTACTTTAGTAGATACGGTATATGCGATACACACTTTATTCATACTTCTTGAAACAAACACATCAGTAGATTTATCTTCAAATGAATCTGCTTTTTTCCACCAGTGAGTCAGGTAGTTGAAGGTTACACCGAGTTTATAAGAGGTAAATTTCATAGTCGTACCATATATATCTGGAGAATGTGGATCTAACTTAGCACTAGATGATGATGTTTTAACGATTTGGATAGTATCGGGTCTTGAGTCTTCGTTATTTACCGCCGCTTTTACCGAAGATGTCAGGTGAACAGTGTTCTGATTTGTTCTTGCTATAAAAATTACTAATCCTATAAGGTTTCCAATAAGAAAAGCACACGATAATAAAACAAACGACTTAAATTTGGATGGTCTTTTGGGGTGCCCTATATCTAGAGGAGTGTAATTTATTTGAGACAGTTGAACAGGCTCCATATTTTTATCTCTTAATAAGAGTCCACCTTTTACTGTCTTTGAATACAACTTCGCCCGCTTTATTTACGATGTTTATCGGACCCAATTGGTAATAAGAATAGCCATATTCATCATCAGGAAGCTTAAGGATATACCCGAGCTCTTTTTTCTCCCCTTTGTTGATAGAGACGTTCCAGGTTAATTTTTGACTGGAGGCGTTGAGGTTATTATTATCAGATAGGTAGGGCGATGGATCAATCTTTCCCAAGTAACCGTTATTGACATCGGAATTTTTGAAATCCAGTCCGAAATGAAGATGGGGTCCGGTTGCGATACCTGTGCGTCCTGAGAGTCCGATGACATCTCCTTTTCCAACCTTTTGTCCAGTCCGTACATTGACTTTGCTTAGGTGACCGTAAAAAGTTCTACCTCCCCATGGATGTTCTAATATAACAGTATTTCCATAGGCAGATAATTTTGTAGGGAATTCGATAACTTTTCCATCATCAGCTGCAAGAACAGGAGTGCCGTCGGATAAACCAAAATCAATGCCGTCGTGAGCTTTAACTCCATAAATTTGATAGTCAGTTGCTATAGTCTTATCGCTTGGGGTTTCGCCAAATCCAAGAGTTATAGGAAAATCCCCGTTGAAAGGCTTTCGAAGATGAATAGTCGATCCGTCAAAAGAGCTTGTAGAAGACTGTAGTGAAAAATTACTCGAGTTGGTTATAATGAAACCTGCCGGAGCAAAATCTGTTACGGTTCCTTCAAAATTTTCATTGGCTGAAATTGTAATTCTCACTTCATATGACCCGCTAGAATTTACAAATGTTGGTCCCTCTCTTTTTAATACAATCGAAGGTGCTGAGCCCAAAACATCAAACGCACTCTCTTGTATGAAAGTGTTACTAGTTTTTCCTGTGGGGCTCTTTAAAATATAGGTACCTGTAGTTTTTGGAGTGTAAAGTAGATGATATGGAGAGGGACTTTCACCACATTTTCCTTGTGTGGTTTGTATTGTATCCTCTCCACCCGATATAGTATTGACAAGTGTGAAGCTTGAGTTATCTATACAAAAAAGATCTCCATTGTCGTTAAAAAAGATCAGATCGGAGACATAATTCTCTCCTGTTGTATATTGAGACTGTTGTCTATTGATAACAATTGTACCCAGGTATACATCTACATTTATCAGATCTTTTTGAGCCTGCTTGATTACCAATCTATATTTTCCCGGAGCTATTTTTTTTGAAGTCTCAATCTGTAGAGATTTACCAAATCCATCGTCGCTTAAAGTCGCTCTTATGGGGACAGATCTATCTGCGCTGTTTTTCAAATCAACGCTAAGATCTTTGGAATTTTGAGCGTCTCCATCATATTGTAAAATTATATTCTCACCAGGAGAAAAAATAGTCCTAATGAGAGTGAGATTGATCGGTGGTGAAGAATCATTGTTTTCGTTGTTTTTTGAATTGCCAACAAGATTCAGGAAAGTTTCTTCGGCATTGGAGAGAAGTCTAGGGACATCAGGACTATTTGTATAGGATACTATAAAAAACAAAAGAACAATAAAGAAAATCGCACCCAATATTCTTACCATCTAATATGATTATGCCTTATAGTTAGTCTATCTGTCAACGGAGCCTTTTTTTATCTTTTCAATTACTTTAGCCATTTTTACGTCCTTCTCAGTAATCCCTCCTTCACTATGCGTTGAGAGAGTGATCTGGACTTTGTTGTAGCGAATATCGATATCGGGATGATGATTTGTTTTTTCAGCTTCAACGGAGATTCTGTTAACAAAAGAAATTGCTGTAAGAAAACTGGGAAAGCGAAAGGTTTTTTTAATCTCCTTGGGGTTTATTTCCCAGTCCGAAAAGGAGGCTAACATCTTTTTGGCGAGAGAAGGCTTAATTAACATAATAAGCATGAGGTAAGCTGATTATCACACGCTGTCTACAGTTTCTTCAATTTCCTGTTGAGAAACAGGCTTAATCAGTTGAAGGAGCTTCACTATACCGTAGGCAACAACCCAATAAACCGCTGTAGCAATAAGCGTAGGCCATTCAAAGGTGCTCCCCGTATCCGCAGTAGTAATTCTTAAAACGCCGACAAACGGCGCAACAAGGGGTCCACTCAACCCATAAATTAAAATAGAGAATCCACTACCCGGATTTGCAGCTAGAATTTTCAAGACAAGTCGGAAGAGAAGTAATATCTCAAAAAATCCTAAAACATACCAAACGATTTGATATGTTCGAAAGATTGATTTTTTTGTTTCGTATACCCTTTGGGGGTGCTCTGTTTTAACAGCAGGTTTTTGTACAACTTTATGAGTAGTGGATCTAACCACACGGCCCGGAGGAGTGGTAACTTCTTCTGTAACTTCTTGTACTTTTTCTTCGGCGTCTTCCATTCAACTCCTTAATCTTAATTTTTATTTTGACAAAAATCAAGTGGAGCAAACTTCATTTGAGTTAATTGTATCAGAAGAGAAGGTTCTTCTATAAATAGACAACAGTCGAACCTATTTTTCAAGCTTATAACCTAACTTCAATGTTAATTTTAAAAGAGTATACTTAGGGCGCTATGACTACAGTACATAGACTCTTCTCTAACCCAAACAAGCCTAGATCCGAAAAGACGGAGTCCGCAAAAATAAGTTACTGGCTTGAAAAATTGTTCAAACAGAAAGAAAAAAAGAGCGAAAACAAAAAACAGTCACCTCTTCAAAGTCAAACAGAAGACCAATCAATAGAAGAAAGCGGCCTTGAAGACGCTGTCAAGCTCCACTTTAGAAAAGTAGGAACAGACGAGCATAGACTAGACGACATGATGACTCAGTCAAACCGAATAATAATAAGCACTTCTTCAATGTTTCCTTGGGATATTTTCCCAAATACTATTAATGTTGAAGAAACACGAGTGACTATTATTCACCGACAATTATTTGCTTCTCAAGTACACAGCGTAGATATTAAAAGTATATCCAATGTATTTATAGACACAGACCTTTTTTTTGCAGCCATAACAATAGTATCTAGTACCTTTGAGGAAAATAATATTAAAATTATGAAATTACGAAAAAATGAAGCTATTCTAACGCGAAGAATGATTGGAGGCTTGCGAACGTTTATAGAAAAAGATATCGATACATCAAAATATACGGCCGAAGAATTAATAAGTAAACTAAAAGAACTTAGTACGACAAAAACCGTATTCTAAGATAAATCATCTGTTTATTTTAGTCCTCGTCCTATCCAAATCAGAATGATCGCACCTAAGGCGGCTACTAAAATACTATAAATATTTACACCGCTTACTCCTGACTGCCCAAAGAAATTCATAACAAATCCTCCAACAAACGCTCCGATTATTCCCGTAACTATATCTCGTACGGCACCGCCTTCTGATTTCATGACCATCGACGCAAGCCATCCAGCAATGAGTCCGATTATTATCCAAGCAAGTATTCCCATATTTGTTCACCCCCTCTCATTAATGCTATTATTTCACTAGTTCATCTACTTGTCAATAAAGTAGGATCTTTACAATACCCATTTTCTCTACTGTTTTGAGGATAAAAAATGATGTAAGTATTCTTAGCATTTGACACGGCTAGTCATATTAAATTAAAATTACTTTATGCAAAAAATCACCCCATTTTTATGGTTCGATGATAAAGCCGAAGAGGCGGTAAATTTTTATATCTCCATTTTTAAAAATTCGAAGATCTTGAGCGTTTCTCGCTATGATAAGGCAGGAGCAAAGGTATCTGGAAGACCAGAGGGATCGGCTATGACTGTTGCATTCCAGCTTGAAGGCCAAGACTTCACAGCATTAAATGGAGGTCCGGTATTCAAATTTAACGAGGCCATATCATTCGTGGTGAGCTGTGAGACGCAGGAAGAAGTAGACGATCTATGGGAGAAGCTTTCAGCTCACAAAGAATCAGAGCAATGCGGCTGGCTAAAAGATAAATATGGTTTATCATGGCAGATTGTCCCCACTGCTTTGGGTGAAATGTTGGGAGACAAGGATCCTGAGAAAGCGGGGAGAGTTATGAAAGCAATGCTTCAAATGAAAAAAATCGACATAAAGACCTTAAAGGATGCCTACGATCAACAATAATCTACACAAAAGGCCTCAAAAAAGCACGATCTCGTTATTACAGGCTACATTAGGGTGTAGGTGTAGGAATATTAGTTGGAACTTGAGTTGGAGTGGGTGAAGGAATAGAGGATAAAGGAATGTCTAATTTATAAATATTCGCTTTATTAGTGCCCATATAGAGTGTGTCATTAAGTATAGCAATGCTCGCGGCATATTCGCCTGCAGGAAGACTACCTCCAAGCGATTCCCAGTTTATAAGATCGGTGGTTCTGTAAACTAATCCTGCCTGTGAAGCTCCATAAAAATAATTGCCGTCTATTGTAAATATTCGGACGTCATTATTGGAAAGTTGAGTCACTGTTGTCCCATCAAACGTAAAGATGGGACTGCCGTGGTCCACTGGGGGACCACCACCACCGGTAGGGGTACCACCGGTAGGGGAAGGGGAACCGGAAGCTTGAGTCGGAGTCGCTGTTATCACCGGATAGAAGGGACTGCCGTGGTCTTCTTGAGAGTAGATCATCTTGCCTGCAAAAAGAATCGGTCGCCAACCCCATGCCCAAGTCAACAAATTTGGGCCGTCTGTCCATGTGGTACCATCGAATACCTTTGATGTTTGGTAGTCAGGGTAAGCCTGGAGGTAGATTTTGCCATTATAACTTCCAATAAAGTAGAATCGCTCGAATTGACCCTTAATTTTCCGAGGAAGACTAAGAGCGACATTCCATGTTAAACCGCCATCTGTGCTTCTCCATGCTACGGCACTAGTCGACTTTGATCCTACGACCCATAGGTCGCTGCCGTTTAAAGTATTCATATCATAAGCGTGGGTTGCGCCAAATGGGTAGAAATTTTGCCAAGGAAGTCCTGCAACATAAAGGGCTGATTGTCCAACAACAGAGGTTTTTTTGAGATCCGTAGATGGTGCATAGAGCTTGCCACCCAATGTCCTAAAATTTTCAATCGCTTCAGTGTAGCTTGTCCACTCCAGAATAAATGTGTTGGTTACTGGATCATATGGTGCGATTTTAATTGGTCCTGTATTGGCATCATAATCTCCGTATCCCACATAAAGTTTGCCGTTATAAGGCTCCATATTCCAGAGATATCGACCGCGAGCAGTAGGCTGTTTTATAGCATAGGGATGAGATGCTACAAAAACAAGAGATCCTACTGGAGCGGTGCCTGCTGCTAATACCTGATCCGAAAATGTGCTGTTTCTGGCAAGCGAGAGAGTACCTATGGCGCTTATTGCAAAAATAAAAAGTACGATAGAGCTGAAGAGATTATTAACTCTCTGGGTTCCGATTTCAAAAACATTTTTTTGATAGAATTTCAAAGGTTGGTTTCTTAGAATTTAGGTGATTTTAAAAAATATTATAAGATTATTGTTGCTTTGTCAACTCTAAAATCCAAGCTTTTCTTTGATCAAAACCATTTTTATGCGATCAGGATTTATCTCCTTATTGACAATAAGAAGCTTACTTACGTTACTGGGGACTCCGTATTGTTTTTTGAGCCTTTCACTTTCCAATTTAAGAACATACTCATAGAGCCGCTCAATCCCTTCATCTAAATCTTTAGTAATTTTTTGAGTGCCGACGACCCAAATAACATGCTCAGCGGAAAAGGCGTACGCTGGGAGCTGACTTCCGGTATTTGAGGCGATGATTACTTTCCCGTCTTCAGTAACCGCATGCACACTTCCAACAACATATTCAACAGTTGTATTGATTCTTCTTGCTGCATTACGAGCTTCTGACTCCGAAAGTGAAACGATTTCTTTGCGAGTAGATCGATAATCTCCCGACTCATCAATCGCCTGCGATAAACCTATTTGATTTATGGTTTGGGACGTTGCGGTCATAACTTGAGAGCCTTTAGGGATTAATTCCAATATTTTTTTCTTAGCTTCTTTACCATTCTCGACCACGAAGACTTCAATACCATTTGCCTTAAGGGAAGTGACCGCTTTCTGGATTGATTGTTCATCGGCTAAGACATCCCATTTTTTCATAAGACTGATTGTACACTATGTGCTTTACCTTGTAAAGTAGTTACAAAAAGTAAAGTATGCTATAATACCAATATGTCAGAGGATCACAAAAATTGTGGAGTCACTAAAACTCTAAAAATAATTGGAAGCAAATGGTCTTTGCATATTCTTCACCAGCTTTTTGATGAAAAAAAAAGATTTAGCCAACTACAAAGAGCTCTCAATGGGATTAGTCCTAAAACGTTATCTTTTCGGTTGAAAGAGTTAGAACGGGAAGGTCTGCTTAAGAGAAAGATTTTTCCTGTTATCCCTCTTCATGTTGAGTATACATTGACACCAAAAGGAAAAGCTCTTAAAGATGTCTTCAAGAAAATGGAAGAGTGGGGAGAAAAATCTTCTTAAATATCTGAAAAGTCCCCTGCAAATGACATTTAAAATATATTATGATTATTTTAAAGCATGGATAATGAAGTTAAAAAATTTATAAATGATAATATCGCAAAAGGGATTCCGATCGGTTCAATTAAGCAAATGCTGATCACAAACGGATGGCGCGAGAAAGATCTTACTAATTATTTTCCGACAAATGCCACACCTGTTCAAGAGACGCACAGTAATCTAAAAGAAAAAGTATTGAAAGACATTCCTTCCATTAGTCTTCGGATAGGCCTAGCGTTTGTCTATATGTATGCCGCTTTTTTTATATCGTGGGATGTTAAAACAGGAGCAAAGTATGTGCCCCCATTCGTTACAAGTATTATTCCATTACAAACATTTTTAATTTTATTCGGAGTATTTGAGATTTTTCTATCAATCTGGATTCTGACCGGCAAATTTAAATTGTATTCAGCCCTGATATCAGCTGCATTTCTGATAATGATTACGGGATTAAATTATTCTTACTTTGGTGTTCTTTTCAGAAATATTGCACTTATCGCAGCCTCTTTTGCGCTCGCAGCGTTATAACACCCGATTACCAATTTTGCCTAATGTGGGCCAATGCGTATTCAAGCGTTCCTCCAACTTTTTTGCCGGGATTGAAAATATTTTCAGGGTCAAAAATCTTTTTCGTTTGTGCAAATAATTCTGTAATTTTCTTGCCGTACATTTGATCTAAATAAGGCGTCCTAATTATTCCGTCGTTGTGTTCCCCAGTTATTGAACCATGATATTTTGTAATAATTTCATACACTTGTTGTGCAATTTCCGGAATCGCAGTTCTCACTTTTGGATTTTTTATATCAACGAGCGGAATAATATGAAAATTTCCATTCCCTATATGTCCGGTTATGGTAAAAATAAACTCAGGATGTTTTTTGAGAATGTCTGTTACTTGAGGTAAAACTTGCGCAATGTATTCAGGCTTTATGACAAAGTCATCAATAAAGGGTGCTGTATGTTTATCACGTATTTTTTTGCGAAGCAGGTTAAAACTTTCACGTCTCACGAGCCAATATTTTTTTTCTTGGTTTTCCTCGGCAATTCGTGTTTGTGGATGCAGGGGTTTGAGTTTTTCTCGCAAGATTGCTAATTTTTTCTTGACAACATCTTGCTCATCACTCGTAAAATCAACCTGCAAAACAAGTTTTGGAAGACTCCTCCCTGTCGCCATCGAAAGAAAGGCCGGCAAAAATGCAAGTCCTGCTTGAATCATTCCTAAGATTCCTAGTTGTTTTGTAAATTCCGGGAAATACCGCAGCGCCAGTTTTAACGTGTTGTCGTCATATGACTCAAAGCTTTCCGGCGAAAGCTCCAAAACCTCATTAACGATCTGTCCAAGATGGGACATATCATGTAGGAAAATAATCAGCATTCCTCGGTGTTTATGCACAGGAACAAGCCCGAGATCTCCTGCCAAAAACATACCCAATGTCCCTTGCGCCCCAACCCACAGGCGGGAAAGATCAAACATTCCCTTTTCTTTATCATAGACATCCCAGAGAGAATATCCTGCCGAATTTTTTGTTACATCCGGTTTTGCACGCTTTATTTCATCATAATTGTCTGTAATGAGTTTATACGTTTTCGTGTAGATTTCTCCTTCGAGATCTTTTTGTGCCATTTTTTTCTTGAGTTCTTCCTCTGTGAGCGGTGTGAGCTCATATGTTTTTCCATCGCGCAAAACTACTCTTACTCTTCTTACATATTTTTCAGTTTTTCCATACTGAAGTGATTTTTCGCCCCCCGAATTATTATTGAAGATCCCTCCCATTGCGCAAATTTCGCGCGACGCAGGATAAGACGGGAAAATTAAATTGTACTTAAGTGTTTCTTTTTCAAAATCGCGATAAAAAACACCCGACTCAGTTGTTGCTACATTTCCAATAACTCTCGGCGCATGATTGAAGTATTTTCCAAATGCAACAATAATAGATTCTCCAATGGAACCTCCACTCATATCTGTTCCTGCGGAGCGCGCAGTGAGCGCAAGTTCCGGATGCTCCTTTTTGTGCTTATTAACAAATGTGACCAATGTCTCAACGTCTTTTTCGTTTCTCGGGAAAACAACAAGCCTTGGTTTTACTTCAAACAATGAAGCATCGTGACTGTATTCTGTTAGAGTTGCATCATCCGTTGCAACATCTCCTTCGATTGATTGTTTTAATTCTTCGATAAGTTTTGGATCCATTATTTTCTTACAATTACCTTCTTTACAGCTTCTTTTACCGCGTCCTTATCCATTTTGTACTTTTTAATTAGATCCGCGGGACTTCCTGATTCACTGAAGGTATTTTGAAGCCCGACAAATTCCATGGGAGTAGGATTGCTTCGAGCCAGAACTTCGGCTATTGCGCCGCCCAGCCCTCCCGCAATTTGGTGATCCTCAACAGAAACAACCGCACCCGCTTGTCTTGCGAGTTTGACAACCGTTTGTTCATCCAAGGGTTTAAGAGTAGAAACATTTGCCACCGTAACGTTAATTCCTTCTGGTTCTAATTCTTTTGCAGCAAGTAATGCCTGATATAAAAGCCAACCCATGCCAAAAATTACAACTTTCGGTTGCTCGCTTTTCCAAAAAACTTGTACTTTCCCATCAAATGGAGTTTCAACGGTTGTCATAACCGGACTTTTATCTCGGCTGAATCTAAGATATACAGGCCCCTTTATTTTCCCAGCGGCGATTGTCGCTTTTTTTGCCTCAACCGCGTCGCATGGAACAAAAATCTGGATATTTGGCCAGGCGCGGATACTTGCAATATCCTCGGTTGCCTGATGAGTTGCGCCGTCCGGTCCTGTCATAATTCCCGAATGGTGACCTGCAATTTTTACATTCGAGTCATTATAAATAATAGTTGTGCGAATTGTTTCCCAGTTTTTTCCCGGAGAAAATGCTGCGTAAGATGAAATGAATGCAGTTTTGCCGGAAACGCCAAGACCTGCAGCAATTGCTGCCATATTTTGTTCGGCAACTCCCATTTCAAAAAAGCGCTCTGGGTATTTTTCTGCGAATTCTTCAGCTTTTGTCGATTCGGTTAAGTCTGCTGCTAAAACTACAATGTTTGGATCTTGTTCACCAAGCGTCACCAGCCCCTCACCATAACCATTCCGAGTCGGCACAGTTTCCACCTTCTCATCAAATACTTTCTCGTTTAATTTCAAATCAGGATTTAGCATTATTTTCCCTCACTTTCTATTTTCCCTTGTAAAGTCCGCAGTTCATCTAGTGCTTTTTTTGCTTCCTCATCATTTGGGGGTTTTCCGTGCCACTCAAATTTATTCTCCATAAAATCAACTCCATACCCCGGAATTGTATGGGCAATTATTACTGACGGTTTTTGGTGAACCGCGTGCGCTTGGTTAACGGCCGCCGTAAATGCGCGGATATTATGACCGTCAACTTCCTGCACAAACCAGTTGAACGCTTCATATTTCGCTTTTAGATCTTCAAGCGGCATGACGTTTTCCGTATATCCGTCAATTTGGATATTATTACGGTCTATTACAACAGTTAAATTATCGAGTTTATATTTTGCTGCAGCCATTAATGCTTCCCAAGTATTTCCTTCCTGGTGTTCGCCGTCTGATGTCAGACAGTAAATATGATAATTTTTCTTATCAAGTTTTGCGGCCAAAGCCATTCCGATTGATTGGGAGATACCTTCACCGAGAGGTCCCGATGTTGTCTCAAGACCGGGAAGCGAAGTGCGATGTGGGTGTCCTTGTAGCCTTGAATTAATCTTTCTCAAAGTTTTTAATTCTTCGAGCGGGAAACATCCGGCCATTGCCATCACAACATATCTTATTGGGCAAATATGTCCATTTGAAAGAACCAGACGGTCGCGGTCCGCCCAGTCCGGATTTTTTGGGTCATACTGTAAGATATGAAAATAAAATGCAACAAAAATATCAGCCATTCCAAGAGGTCCGGCAGAATGGCCGGATTTTGCCTCGAGCAAAGTTTCAATAACAAGCTCGCGCGCTTGGACCGCTTTTAGCTCAAGATCTTTTAGTTTGTCGTCGAATATATCTTCAATCATTTTGATTTTATTTCCTAAGGACTATTATAAGGTCTGACACGTTGGATGGGAGATGTCCGGTTATAATAGAATCGCCTATTTTCGTAAAAAAATCAAGACTGTTGTTAGTTTCTAGAAGCGTTTCTGGTGCGACTCCAAGTTTCTTTGTGTGTTCGAGGGTTTTGTAATCCCCAATTGCCCCAGCATTCTCCGTATTGTCCCAGCCGTCCGTGTCAAATGCGCAGATTGTAATATCCCGACCAACATGTTCCAGTGCCGCTAAGACCAGCTCTTGGTTTCGTCCTCCTTTACCGCCATTTTTTACTACATGAACGGTTGTTTCGCCGCCTGCTAAAAGGATCGAACGGCGATGAGTTGCGGAAATTAATTTTTTACCTGCAAGCTTTGCTTCAGACTCAAATCTATCAGAAAAAATTTTTGCTTGCAATCCGAGCGTTTTCGTCTTATTGAGCATTGCGTTTAAAGCGGTTTGGTTGCTTAAAACAGTAATATTATGAACGTTCTTAAAATATTTTTTATCGTGTGGTTTTTCAACAAAGGCGTTACGTGAAAGTTCGAGTTCTGAATCGAGCTTATATTTATTTAAAATTGCCAGTGCATCATCAATGGTTGTTGGGTCGGGAACTGTTGGGCCGGACGCGATAACGGATAAATCATTTCCCGGAACGTCGGAATAGATTAATGTCGCGACTGTTGAGGGATACAAAATCTGAGCAAGACCGCCGCCTTTTACGTCCGATAAATGCTTTCGGACAGTGTTCATTTCAGCAATGTTGGCGCCTGATTTTAAAAGCGCTTTTCCAACTTTTATTTTCTGTTCGAGCGTTATTGCGTATGGATGGACAAACATTGCAGAGCCCCCCCCGCAAACAATTACTAAAACTAAATCGCGTTCGTTAAGGCTCGAGAGTTTCCCTATAACTTTTTGCGTGAATTCTAAGTTTTCCTTGGAGGGTAGCGGATGAGTTCCGTTTGTAAACTCGATTTTTGAAAACTGTTCGCCTTCTGTATCAATAACATATCCTTCGGTTAGTTTATCTAAAATCAAACCCTCAAGAAGTTTAGAATTCTCTGCAGAGCCTTTACCAAATCCAAGAAGAAAAACGCGTTCAAAATCATCCAAATTAAACCCTTGGTCGACTATTGTCAAAATATTTCCGCGCCGGTGGACATTTGTTTTAAGAACTTCTCCCGGCTGAATTGATGCAAGTGCCTCTTCAACAAGCTCTAAGACAATTTTCCTCTCAGGCGTCTTAGCTAGTGCACGGAAATTTTTAATAAACATGATATTATATTAAGTCTACCTGAATTAATATTTTATGTCTAGAAAGCAAAACCGTTTGACTTTCCCTTATTTATTTACTACGCTGATAGTTAGACAGAAATATTACTATGAAGCTAAATAAATTAATCTTGCCGGCTTTTCTTGTTACTGCTTTACTCCTGATTTTTTCCTATTCCGCAGTGACTCACGCTCAAAGTCCTGTTGTATCAACCAGTAATCCAACACTTATACCAACACCTACAACGGTGAAAAGTGATTTCGCCGTAGATTTGCAGGCTGGAGAGGAATCTACTGCCAATGACCAGGAAGCACAACAGAATCAAAAAGACCAAAAAGACAATGAGAATGTTGGTGTGAACGAGCAAGGTGAGGTAGAGAATGAACAAGCAGGAATTGATGGGCAGGATATGAAGCAGTCAAGTGATGACTTAAATCAAGAAGGAGAGAAATCAGGCAATAATGAAAAAAGTACAAAAAGTAACTCGTCCCAACAGGACCAAACAACGAATGGAGTCGGCCAGCAAGAGAGTAACCAATAATACACTATGGAAAATAATCCTAAATCAGTTCCTGACATAAAACCCGAGATGCAAGCTCCTCCATTACAAGGAGATGCAACACAGCCTCAAGCGTCTCAAAACTCATCAAAGACTCTGTGGTATATCGGTGGGGTGATCGCTGTGCTTCTCCTTATCGGTGGATTATTCGCTGTCCTGCAAAAATCAAAAACAACATCACTTCCAACACAACAACCAGTAGTACAGCAGCCAACGCTTTCACCACAACCAACCCTGCCCCGTAGCAAAGCACCAGGAGTCATTACCAGTGTCCTGACAGCTTCCGCTCTTGATCCACAAGGGAAAGCAGTAGCTCCTGCCACAACCTTTGCAAAGACAGATAATAACATTTACCTTTCGTTAACGCTGAATAAACCAAAAATTGGGACAAAAATAGAATATATCAGATATCTTAACGGAAAATACTTGGACAGCGGTGCTGATAAGATATTAAGACCAAACGTGATAAATACAAGTTTTATTTGGAGTTTGAAAAAACCAGGCGCAACCCATCTCCCTGGAAATTATCGAGTAAAAGTCTATACAAATGGAGTATTTGAAAAAGAAACCTCCTATACAGTACAGTAGTAGTCACTTTTGAATAAATCTTATCGAGATGGAGTGATTTCAATAACTGGGGTATCTTTTACTCTCCCGAAACCACAAGCTCCAGGATCCAAAATGGTAGATCCGTCAAGTGCTGCGACTGATCTATGATTTTTTGCATGATAATGAGGGGACTGGCCGTTGTCGCAATCAGGACCACTAAATATCTGGAACTCATCGAATGAGATTTGTTTTCCAGCAAAAACGATGACTTTAATTTTTGTGACAGACTCTTTTGTAGTTTCATTTGTTTTAGTCGGCGTTTTTGGAGTTTCACCTTTTTTGCCCAAATTGGTAATTGTATAAAAAGCAACAATGGCGACAGCTGCCAAAGTGATAATACCAAGTGGCCCTTTTGCAAAAGCTAAGATTTTTGAAGAACCTTGTATTTTGCTTTCCTGCTTTTTTTCAATTTTATCGAATTCGGCTTTTACTCTTTCAACTTCAGATCTAAGCTGTTTGAAGGTTCGGATAAAAAAAAGGATTGCCTTCTTCCTTTTTTTATCTTCTTCTGTTTGCTCCGGTAGATTTTCGCCGACGAGTTCAATGATTGCACTTTGCTGAAGTTTGTCAAGAGCATCTAGCGCTTTTGAACAGGAGGCAAGGACCCTATCAATTCTTTGGTCGACTCCTGAAATCAATATTGTTATCTCTTCAAACTTTTCTTTTGAAGTCGTCTGCTGGGTTAAAAGTTTATAAGCCGCATCAAATCTTTTCCTAATTTCACGAGAATCCATACTGTTATTTTAACAGAATGGGAGATGTGGGAAATTAATAGGTGTCGATGCGGATACGAGAAGTGACGTTGGTCGTAAATTTAAGCTCGGTTCTCATCTGAACTTTGTATGTTTTATTTCCGCTTTCAAGAACGATTGGTTGTGAGGTCTGAGTCTGAGCTGTACCGGCATTGTTAAATGTCAAATCAGAATACCATACCTGGTGATCGTCGGTGATGTCATATAGACGAACATACACAATTTGATTGGAATTAGGTACATAAACAGACACCTCATAATAAGCTGCTTTAATTTTTCCGTACTGAGAAGAGTCGATGGTTACTTGCAATCCCGGGACGTCTTGCCAAGTATCTGATGCGCCTGTTCCGGAACCAATCGTGACAAAATATTCTTTGACCTGATTATTTGCTTGTGGTGATGAATTGACTTTTGGGATTTGGCTTGATGTTGCAATCGCCTGGGCCAATGAAGTTTCAACACTATTTATTTTATCTGCACACGCTTGAGGACAAATAGACGGAGTCTGGTTGTCTGTCGCAGAGGTTTTTTGCTGTGCAGAAAATATGGGGATATTAAGAACGGTTCCAAAGCTTTTGAATAATAAATAATCAAGAATAACAATATTGAGAAATAAAAATGATATGAAAAGAAGAAAGAGCCTGTGGACGAAGGGATGCTCGGGATGATACTCCATATGTTCATGGTAGCAAAAAAACCCATGCAGTTGATGATAATGTTAGAATCTATTAATCACATGCGGGAATGTTCCCATTTAGACAAGCAATTTGGTCTATTATTAAATGCCCTCCAAATACCACGACTACTGTCAAAGCTACTAAAGCGATTATTAAATTAATTGGCTTCGGGTGAAAAGAAATTTTTCCATTTTTAGAAGTAAGCATCGAGAAAAAATTAACGATAAAAGCCAGAGGCAAACAAATCAGTCCAATATAGAAAATGGCTAATCCAAAATAAGTTGCACGGCCGTTATAGGCAGTTAGATTGAGGAATGGCTTAAAATCGGTTATTGCCGTAAAAAAAGCAAAAGCGAATGGTAAGCAAAAAACCAAACCCCACGTCGTCGCAGATTTTGAGCTGATAGATTTATTTAAATTTTTTAACACGATGAAATTATACAAAATCTATTTTTTCTTTTTGGATTCGGTGTTTCTTTTCACTCCTGCTTTAAGAGGAAGCTTAAGAGCTTAAAATTATTTCTGTGGAGCTGCGGACATGATATTAACCGTCCAGTGGACGCCGAATTTATCAGTGAGTTGTCCATACGTATCTCCCCAGAATTGCTTTGCAAGAGACATATCAACTTTGCCGCCTTCAGCCAAAGCGTTAAAATATTTTTTTAAGAGGGCTTCATCGCTGCCAACGATACTCATATGTATGTTGTCACCCATATATACTGGGTGTTCTACATTTCCATCGCTTGCCATAAATGACAACGCTTCGTTTTTCAGGTCTGCATGGATAATTTTGTCTTTATCTTCCGAAGAAGTGGGCATGCCGCTTTCAGCAAATGTTTGCATCTTCAACTCTCCGCCCAAAACAGATTGATAAAACTTCATCGCTTCACCAGTTTGGCCGTTGAAATTAAGATAAGGGGTAAGAGTCGGTTTCATAATATGAAATTAGTATAGCATAAAAAATCGTTTTAGGGACTTATCACTACTTGATAACTCTGAATATAAAGCTCGTTCTTGAAGGAGTAGTTTCTTCCATTTTAATTTTTTCAAGCTTTATTTTATCTGTGTCTATATTCTCAAATAGTCTGAGCCCTTTTCTTAGGAGAACTGGCACGATATCAAGGTGAAATTCATCACAGAGCCCGGCATTAAGGCATTGCTGAATCGTACTTGCACCACCAATCACCTGCACATCTTTATTACCAGCTGCCTTTTTTGCTTGTGAAATTGCACTCTCAATACCATCAGTTACAAATGTAAAGGTAAGTTTGTCATTCCCTTTGGGGCGTCTTGTAGGGGGTGTATGTGTCAAGACAAAAATGGGAGTTTGAAATTCATAGTCATCGTTAGCCCACACATCTGGGTCTTCCATCTCAAACACATGTTTCCCCATAATAACAGCACCTGTGTTTTTAATCATTTCCTGGAAAGAAGGAGCATCATGAAGTTCACTAAAATCTGAATAAAGCTTTTCTACACTTCCATTATGGTCGTTAATGTATCCGTCCAAAGACATGGTCATACCAGCGATTATTTTTCCCATAATGGAATTATATCAAGAAGGTTCGAGCGTCCTCCCCCTGATTGACATGTTCAGGAACAGGAAAACTGAGATAGCTTTTAGTTTAAACAGCCGTCGTTTGCGTCGGCTCAAGGAGCACCCAATTATGCGACACATAGGGTTCAGAACAGAGATTGCGATTAAAACAGCATGGTCTTCGCATTCCTTTGTTGAGTTTTGAAAGAGCAACTTCTATATGCTTTTGGCGAGTTTCTGGAGTTTTGACAGCACGTATCCATCGAATCCAGTCCCACCGAGCGTTTGGTGTGATATCTCTCCATAGAGAGTGTGCTTGTGGAACGGCCGTGAGAGCTTTCTTCAAATCAGCCGGTACATCGGGCTCCACCCATTCTTTTGTCGGTTCTATCTCCAGCGTTACAGTGTCGCCGGTGTTTGTTTTAGCGGCTTTGCGCATGACTTCGTCGACTTTGAACCAGTGACTTCCCTTCCCATCAGGTTCAAGCACAGTTTTGAAGTGTGAACCATTGATAGTTCCTTTAACCATTGTCATGGCTCGTGATGGAAGCTTCGCGCTTGCGCTCGTAGGCAGCTTAAGAAGGGTCCATGAGCCGATTTTAAATAGTTTAGCCTCAAAACGGATTGTCGACATGCAGAAATTATATCAGGAAGAATTGAGAATTTATTTCTTCAAGTAGCCGAAATAAAAGAACAGTAAAAACAGAACGAAGAGTACTAAAGCTCTTAACCCAAGTAGTCCTGGTGCTATTGTATACCCGAAAAGCGGAACTGGAATATTATTGAGATAGAGGTATAAATTTGCGATCGACCCAACAAAAGCCCCTCCTGATAAAAACTTAAAAACTTCCCTCCAATTAATCTTCCATGGCTCCCCCGGGTGGACTCGAACCGCCAACCTTGCCCTTACAGTTTTCCTTCTGTTACCAAAAGGTCTGGACTATCTCATATCCCGACGTGAGGTCGGGATCCGGGTGTATAGTCTCTACACATTTCTGCGTTTTTTTGAACGCAGGTTAGCTCGGGATTATCCCTCGACTTATCTTGGGACTTCCCCGAATTAGCCCGGTTTTTCAATCCGAATTACTTCGGAAAGCTGCCTTGTGACAGGGGCCTGCTCTACCGATTGAGCTACAGGGGATTTCAGCCTATTTTATCATCAAAAAGTGCGTATATCCAGCCCATAATCTTCCTGTGCTTTTCTGCATCGGTAAAACGGATAGAGAATACTCCGTATTTATGAATATTCTTGCGGATTTTTTTACTCTCAGGTTTGACTTTTGCTATGTATGTTTTATGAAATTGGTCAAGCGGAATACCAGTTAAATCCGACCAGAATTCTTTTGCGACTTTCTCATTTAAGCCTTCATGTAACCATATAGAACCCCTTGTTTTCTTTAAGGGAACTCTTAAATATTTTAAAAACCACTGCATCATAAACTTTATCAGCAAAGGATCAGAATTTGCGAATCCAACTTGACGATCTGTTTTGCTACCCTCAGCTGCATAAAGAGCAATTCCAGTTAAGAACAGATCTCTTTTTGAGCGCTTACCTAAAAATCTCTTCGCCTCTTTTCGAATTTCAAGCGTACGTTGGATTCTCACCCTTCTTTTATTTTCTGCAGCAACTATCGATCCCTTTCTTTGACCGAATTGTTTCTTTATCGTCAATCTGTTTTTCTGGAGTCGGGTGAGCTTAATATCCTTGCACCATTTACTTATTGTGCTTTTTGAAACTTTAATAGAGACAAGAATTTCTCTATAAGATAATCCTTTTCTGCGAAGGGCTTGCGCTTGCATTTTTTGTTTCAGTAAACCCGAATACCCCATGCGTTTATTGTAATTAAGGAACCATGAGTTATCAAGTGAGTAACGCCACTCTCTTGGTACGAATATTAAAGATTGAGCTACAGGGGAAAATATCCCTCTATTATATCAAGAAATGGCTAAACCAGGGTAGAAATATAGCTTCAGAATTGGTAAAATATATAGATGGAAGTGGAAAAAGAGATAAAAAAGCTTACTTTGGGGCAAAAATTCAAAAAGTGGTATAAAAACCTTCCCGAATCAAAAAAATACGTTGAATTTTTTAGCGCAATACTTGGTGTTCCAGTTCTTTTAACCGTGCTCATTTTAAACTACAACAATCTTAAAGGAGGTAATAATCAGCCAACTCCAATTCCAACTCCAAAAAGC